>Ga0364909_10040_pt1 | contig 56449 bp, 57 predicted proteins | sample SorcelJu500001C3_3_FD_206966 | JGI IMG/M metagenome (GOLD analysis project Ga0364909, IMG submission 206966) | Enriched cells from Trout Bog Lake Hypolimnion, Wisconsin, USA - BchlTB.June25.5000.01.C3 | ecosystem: Environmental > Aquatic > Freshwater > Lake > Hypolimnion/Profundal zone | place... | reverse complement strand
TTCGTATGGATGACGCGACTATTGCGACTATCAAAGGCAATAGCAACAGGTCGGGGAGCATGCCAAGTGGAAGTATTTGATGAAGTAGCGGAACACTCTTTGCGGGGCAGTTTAAGGAAATACAAAAAAAGCCGAATAGAGTTTGGTTGTCCACCTCGCTCTATTCGGCTGATAAAACCCGCTGATGATAATCGATTAAGCTGCTTTTGAATTCATGCCTTGCACCTTTCTCGATTTTCGTTTGTCAATTTTCTTAGGGATCAGTGCGTTAGCCATAAAGGCGGTACACTGTTTGCGTTTTTCAAAAGGGCAATCGGTAATGTTCCAGCAAAGGGTATACTGTAGCAGTTTTTTCACAGCTGCGATGGAAACGCCATGTTCATGAATCATTTCCCGCAGACACTCTATCCACTTGATATCATTCATAGTGAAGTAACGCCACAATCCTTTGCGGAGAGGAGTGATCAAACCCTCTTCTTCATAAATCCGCAAGGTCCGGGGATGAACCCCAAGCATCTGCGCGGCAACACCTATTGTGAATATCGCTTTTGTTTCATCAACCATTTCAACCCTCGTGTGTTGAATCTCTGACCGGTACAGACCAAGACGGCCTTATCTCACAGTGTCGAATCAACCCAGACCTGTTTAATGCGCCTCATGCGCAGTAAAACTTTTGCCAAAAAATCGTTCTCCCTGCAGAAAGGCGATACCGGTAAAACCAATGCCAGCCAGGGCCACAATCCACTCGAAACCTGAAGGGGTATAGCTGAGATACTTGGGCAGATTATCAAATCCCGCATATTGAGGGACGATCTGCCCGGCTGTAACCATATCCAGCCTGGAGATGAACATACCGACAAGACTCATTAGAGCGGCGGTCGACATGCCGGCTATGCTTTTGAATCGGGTCAGCACCAGCAGCACTATCGGCGCAACCATACCGACACCAATCTCAATAGCCCAGAAATTAGTTGACAAGGGGCCGGAATAGAGGGCATCGGCAGCGGTCCGACCGGCGCCAACGCCACCGACATAAAAGGAGGCCATTTTCCAGAAGGTGGAGACTGCAACCAGAATCAGCATCAGCAACAGCACTTTCCCCGCTGCCTGTACCCCTTCAAAGACGGGTTGTTCCATCTTTCGCCCCCTAATGACATACGCATAGTGGGTGAAAAAAATGGCAGCCGCGGCACCGGAAAGAAAGGCGCATGCCAGAAAATAAATCGGCAGTTGCGAGCCGTACCAGAACGGCCGAGCTGCCAGGGTTGAAAAGACACCGCCCAGGCAGGTGTTGGCCGCTACCTCGGCAAGTGCGCCGAGAATGCCGAGAGCCAGTGCCAGGGAATATTTTTTGGTAAGAATCAGCCAGAATTCAAGCAGAATAAACCCAAGGGCCATACCGTACAACGTACCCATCCACCAGATGTTGGAGGTGTAATTAGGAGAAATAATGTTGTAAATGGCCATTCGCCACGGATTTTCGATCTCCATGCCAATGACGGTGAAACCGCTGAGGATGGTGATCAACGAAACCCAGACCATCCGGTTGGCAAGAGGCGCAAGCTTGTTGCCGCCAAAGACATGACTAATCGCCGCCAGCAGACAGAGCCCGGTGGAGGTAATGGCGAAAAATGCATAGGTCGATATCAGCAACCCCCACGGGACCTCCCGTGTATTATTAAAAATATGCTCATGGCCGATAAAAAATCCGGCGACGCCAACACCGACGCCAATTATCAACAATAATCCAAAAATGCCGGACAATATTTTCACCAGAGAATTCGCTACCTCTGGTTCTGCCGTTGCGGTCAGTGAAAATCCATTTGCCATACTTCAACCTCCTTTTTTTGTTTCGTTAATAGTTTTGGGTAGTCAATGTCTACAATCTTGCGGGTTCGCTCATTCGCGCTCTGCTTTCTTCACTTGCCAAGGAGCCAAGACCGATAAGAACGGCTATGGCTGAAAACGGCCCGAGGAGAAGGAACAGCAGAAAGGTCAGACAGAACCAAAATGACTCGATGATCTGGGTTAAGTGCACCCGAACCCATTGAACCGGAGAATGACCGCCATCATCTCTGGAAGGGTTAGCTTTGCTTTGCGGCAGGATATTCATTGCATTCCTCTCTTCTTGTTTTTCGCTGGTTGGAGCGTTTGCTTACTGTTTTCATCGCAAGGGACATGCCATTACCGCAACCTGGGGAACACTTTCTATGAAAAGCAAAGCAACAACCTGTTGTGACGTGAAAAATTCTATCTATAAAAGCGCGTATTCATACTTTTCCGCCATGAACAGTTGTAAGGATATTTAACAATGTGACGCACAATGCGCCCTACTGGCACTTACCACCAGACGTATACTGCGTCATTTTGCAAGCGAGCTCCAAGCCTTCCTGAACATGCGAAACATTTCGGATAAATACGTATTTTCAGCATCTTAAAAAGATAACCGCCGAAATCCCAGAGGGTTAATTGCAATTTACATCCTTTTGACGGAGCAACCCTGATGCCGGGCAGATATTAAATAATTATGTAATATTAGCAATATGGACTACGTCTCGAGCTGATAACGCTCGTTTTAAGTCCTTTTGAATAAAACCATCCTGGCAACCGCACCGGACAACCACCTGTCCTCGGGGAGATTTTTGCCAGCATTTCCCTGACAGCGTGGAACGACTATGAAATGGGCGGGGGAGAGTGGTGCTTTCGTGGCGGGAGAGTTGCCTGTTGGCGTTGTCAAGAAGTCCTGACAAGAATCTGGAGGGTAGATAAAAAAAGCGAGGGAGGCAGAAGATCCTGCCTCCCTCGAAAAAACAGAAGAAAAGAAAAACTATTATTTACCGTGCTGCTTTTTTTCCTCGGCTGAAGCCGATCCGGCGAGCATGCGGTCAAGACCTTTCACACCAATGTGACAGGAGGTGCAACGGGTATCGGAAGCAAAGGCAATATTGCCATTATGGCAGACGCCGCAATATTTGCCGGCATAAAGAGCCTTCATGGTAAAATTATGCGGATGCTCCTCGGCGGCACCTTTACGCATCTCGAACGCCTTGTCATGACAACTGGCGCAATCGAGCCCCAGGTCGACATGCGCTTTATGGCCAAAGACGACCGCTTTCACCGGATGGTTGAAGACAACCATCTCCGGCTGTTTCATATCGCTTCCGTGACAGGTTTTACAGGTTTCAGGACCAGTGGTATTGAAGGCTGTTTTGCCGTCATGGCAGGCGCCGCAGTATTTACCGGCATCCAAGGAGGCCATGGTGTAATCGCCCTTGGCTTTAGCGGCTCCCCGTTTGCGCATAAAGAGATCAGGATGACAGCTGTCGCACCCTAAACCGGCCTTGATGACGTGGGCTTTATGACTAAACATGCTCTTCACTGGCTCTGAAGCAAGAACTTGGGTATTTCCGTAGGACTCACTTTGCTTTTCGGGCGGTGTGGCGGTAGCGGAATCCGGTGCAGCTGCTTTAATTCCTGCGGCAAAAAACATCCCGGCAACAGCGACCAAACCAAGAATTGGTAATACTTTTGCTTTGAGTTTCATTGTTCTCCTCTCCTTCCGCCGGTTAGGCGTTTATATCGTTCATGTAAAAAACGTTTGGTAAAGCGCCGGTTTCAGGCCGTAGGACCCATACGGTGGTTTCAGGACGATGCACCAGCTGGTACACTTCGCTATTGGAATCGCTGAGATCGCCGAACACCCTGACTTTTGCAGGGCAGGCTTCCACGCAGGCGGTATCCTTTTTTCCTTTAGTGAGACGGGTATCGAAACAGAAATTGCACTTATCCACCGCTCTGGTTTCTTCGTTGAAATAACGCGCATTATAAGGGCAGGCAGCCATGCAGGTCTTACAGCCGATACATTTCTTACTGTCCATCATTACGATACCGGTGGTCTTATCCTTGTAGGTCGCTATTGTTGGACAGACACGAACGCAGGGAGGCTCGTTACACTGGTTGCAGAGTACGGGCATAAAGATCGTTTCTTTCTCCGTGGGACTTAGGTCTCTAGCTCGCTCGAGAATGGTGGTCCGATAGCCATAGGAAGGCACATGATTAGTCTGCACGCAGGCATCCATACAGAGTTGGCAATCGATACAGAAATTTTGCCGCATAACCATGCTATAATGAGGACTATATGGAAATTTGTCAGCCTTAGGCATCGACCCCACAGCACTTTCGGCATTGCGCACGGATACCAGCGACAGTATCGTCCCACTCATGAACAACCCGGTGATGGCAAGACCGGCGCGAAGAAAAGTTCGCCGCTCAAGCGTAGGCAGATGTTCCACCCCTTCATTTTTTAACTTTTCCAACTCATTAATGTTCATTCCATACCCTCAGATAAAAAGTAACGAAGATGATATCGGCACTCGGTGCTACAATATATTGTTATGGCAAGAGAAAAATCTTCCGAAGGAACAGCCCCTCATTCACAAAAAACAACGACCATACATAACCTAAAACCATGAGAAGAGCAAGTTTGCAAATATGTGGTATATAGGTGACAACGTATTAGAAAACAGAACCTCTCCAAAGGAGTGAAGGGTGCTATAGCGAACGCAGAGACCGTTTGCATTCCGCCTTCCACAAGGTTGTTTCAGTTATTAAATTTCACCTTCTTTATGACCTTTTCGGGTCAGCACCTGACAATGAACCAGACCGCTGCAAACAAATCCAACATGTACCAGGATGCATTGGCAATTTTCCATCTTGACCGCGATTGCCAGATAATAGGGCTCAATAAAAACGCTGAACTTCTGACCGGTTGCAGCCTTAGCGATTTATTCGACAAATCGATAGAAGAAATTCTCGATTTTGAGGAGGATACCGCCTCCCTGAATAAACTTTTTAAACAAACCGACTGGGGAGAATCTCCCACCCGGCAATCTCTTCTGCTGCATGCCAAGCAGGATGGTGTTCGCGTTGAAGTCCTTGCAACCGTCATCCCTTTGTGGGGGAAAGACCGGGGACTCTCTGGAGCCCTGGTGACCCTTGACACCAACAACCAGTCCTACTACCATCAAATGCTTCTTGATTCCATTCCAGAGGGCGTACTGACCGTCAATCGCTCCCTGGAGATCACCTCATTCAATCGGACCGCCGAACACATTACCGGATGGAGCCAGGAGGAGGTGTTGGGGAAAAGCTGCCAGGAGGTTTTTCCGCCAGAGCTTTGTGAAAACAAATGCCTGGTTAAATCTTCTATCGAAGAGGAAAAATCGTATGTAGCGCTTACCGTTTTCATGGCCCATAAGGACGGCCATTTTTTCCCCCTCTCCCTGACCTCATCGCCCCTCTATGACCTCAATGGCCAAGTGAGCGGCGGGGTGCAGACGTTTCATGACTGTTCCGACCGACTCAACAACGACCTGATTATGGCGTCAATCGCCGACGGCGTCTTCACCATTGATCATAACCGCATTATCACCTCCTTTAATCGGGCGGCCGAGGGCATTACCGGCTGGCAGCAGGACGAGGTAGTCGGCAAACCCTGCCACGAAATATTCCACTCCAGCGCCTGCGGCGATGCCTGTCTCTTGCAACGAGCGATCGACCGCAACAGCGTTTATATCGATCGATCCATCTTTATCAAGGGCAAAGAAGGCAATTCCATCCCGGTCACCATCAGTTCCGCCCCGCTCCTCGACGATTTCGGCAACATCATCGGTGGCATCGAAACCTTCCACGACAACACCTCTTCCATCCGCGAGAACCTGATCCTTGATTCCATTGCCGACGGCGTCTTCACCGTGGATCGCAACTGGAATATCACCTCGTTCAACCGGGCGGCCGAAGAAATCACCGGTTGGGCCCGCGAGGATGCCATGGGCATGTCGTGTTCCGATATCTTCCACTCTTCCATCTGCGGCAAGAACTGCGCCATCGCCGAGAGTCTTTACAAAGGCACACCGGTCGCCAACCGTTCCATAACCATCCGCAATAGCCAGGGCGACAAGGTTCCCATCAGCATCAGCGCCGCACCGCTGACCGATCACGAAGGCAATATCATCGGCGGGGTCGAGACCTTCCGCGATCTGACCACCATCACCACCCTGCGCCAGCAGTTAAGCCAGAAATACACATTTGACGCCATTATCTCCAAAGCGGCGGGGATGCAACGATTGTTCAACATCCTCCCGGATATCGCCCGCAGCCCCAGCACGGTGCTGATTCTCGGTGAAAGCGGCACCGGCAAGGAATTGATTGCCCGAGCACTTTACAACGTCAGCGAACGCAAGGATAAACCCTTTGTTATTGTCAATTGCGCCGCCCTCCCGGAAACCCTGCTTGAATCTGAACTTTTTGGGTATAAAGCCGGAGCCTTCACCGATGCCCGCAAAGACAAAATTGGCCGTTTCGCCGTTGCCGAGGGCGGCACTCTTTTTCTCGACGAGATTGGCGACCTTCCCGGCAGCGTGCAGGTTAAGCTGCTGCGTGTTCTCCAGGAAAAGGTTTATGAACCGTTAGGCTCCAACACCCCGGTCAAAGCCGATGTTCGGATCATCACCGCCACCAACCGCAATCTGCAGGCCCTGGTGCGGGAAGGATTGTTTCGAGACGATCTTTTCTATCGCCTCAATGTGGTGAAAATCAGCCTTCCTCCATTGCGGGAGCGCAAAGAGGATATCCCTCTTCTCATTGACCATTTCATCAAAAAGTATAGCGCTCAGCAGGGCAAGGATATTGTTGGCATCTCCAGCGGCGCCATGGCCATCCTCATGCGTTACGATTACCCTGGCAACATTCGGGAACTGGAAAACATTGTCGAATACTCCTTTATCCTCTGCGAAGGAGGATATATCCAACCTCAACATTTGCCGGAACCCTTTGCCGCAGGATTTGAGGAAACGACTTCCCTCAACACCAGCAATTCAGGACCGCAAACCCTGGAGGATGTTGAGAAGCAGGCAATCGTCCTCAGCCTGGAACGCAACCGTTGGAAAAAAATGGCCACCTGCCGGGAGCTGGCGATATCGAAAGACACGCTCCGCCGCAAAATAGAACGCTACGAAATTGTCAACCCTCTGGGGGGTAGCCCTGATCACGACGAATGATCAATGTAATATAACAGGCCGTATAAAAAAAAGGCGTTTCGATAATTCGAAACGCCTTTTCATATGGCACTTAAATGAGGCAGTCCATCTTCACCCTATGCCGACCAAAGAAAGAGGTCACAGGTTACGGCCAACATAACCATCGCGCTCGCCACATCCCATTTGCAATAACCGGCTTTCCCGGAAACCGGTCATACGGAGGACTGGCGCTTTTTTTTTTGCACAGCTTCAACTGTTTTCCGTTGATCACACTCTTTTGCACGCAACGCGGCGGCAACATCCCCCACCGGGTGCAATGTCCGAGGCACAGCCCGGTCCACCTGGGCCGCACAGCGCTCATGGATTTCCGCCGGGCAACCGGCAACTTCCCAACAGGGAACGAAATCCAGCAATTTTTTCAATCCGGGAATACTGACCCCCTCTTTGTGGATAAAAGTGCGGAGACAGGTGATCCATTGGATATCATCAGCGGAAAACATTCGCCGATTGCCCACAAGCGTGGGTTTAACCAACCCTTCCTCTTCGTAAATTCGCAGAGTGCGAGGATGGACGTTTAACAATTTAGCGGCGACACCGATCGGATAAATGGGCACATCGGAGCGGATCGCCTGGATTTCCGTTCTTTTTCTCGCCATACCGGTCTCCTAGCAATGTGGGATGCCGGAGGAAGGCGGCAGACCATCGCCGGTTACCGTCTTCCTTTTCGACACAGATGCCATCAATGATCTTCGGACAGATGGCCACGGAACATCCGTTCTCCCATCATAAATAAAATACCACAGAAGGTGAACCCGGCCAGGGTCACCATCCACTCATGCAGGGTCGGGGCATAGGGCAGCACATGGGGAAGATTCACAATATTGAGTTCGTGAAATCCCGGTATAATCTGACCAACAATAACCAGGTCGTAACGCATGACAAAAATCCCGACGATACTGGCCGCTGATCCAAGCGCCATAGCGGTCAAATTCCGCGCCCTGACGGCAAGAATGATCAGAAAAGGAATGGCCAGCCCCAAGGCAACCTCACCATACCAGAAATTACTGGCATAGGGGCCGTTGAGCAGGGTCATGATTGCCTCATATTTTCCCGGAGGATGACCGGAAAGTGCGGTAATGAACTTCCAGGTGGTGAAAAACATGATGACGATATAGAGCAGGGCCCCCAACTTCGCCACTGATCGCAGCGACTCTTCCAACTTCTCGCTCATCTTCCAGCCGTTGATTTTGTACCCCAGCCAGTGAAAGAATATGACCGTGGCACACCCCGACATCATGGCCGAAGTGATGAAATAAATCGGCATATACTCTCCGTGCCAGAAATCACGGCCATTGAGCAGACCGAACACCGCACCCAGATTGGAATGGGCAGCGACACCCGAAATAACCCCGAGCATGCCAAGCATTCCGGCGATCTTGTGTTTGCCAGCCTGGAGCAGGGCAAATTCGATCAGCATGAAAAAGAGATAGGCCCCGTACAAAGTCCCCATCCACCAGATATTGGAACTGAGATTCGGTGATATGACATTGTAGATGGCCATCCGCCAAGGATTTTCAATCTCAAAGGCAATGACGAGAAACCCGGCGACAATGGTGGCTATTGCCAGAAAAACAGACCGCTTGGCAATGGGTTTAAAGGCTTCAAAACCAAAGACATGGCCAATGGACGAGACCAGGCACAGACCTGTCGAGGTAACGACAAAAAAGACATAGGCGGCCAGCATCAACCCCCACGGTACTTCACGGGTAACTCCATAGGCATGTTCGTGTCCGATGAACATGGCGTGCACCCCAAAGGCGACGCCAATCACGGTAATAATACCGAGCAGGCCGATCACTCCATTATAAATCCCGGAGCGGCTCCCTTCGAGCCCTCCTTCCTGCGGCAGAACCTTAGTTAATATATTTTCCATGGCATTTTCCTCCGTAACGATGCAGACGTTTGTGCTCAACATCACTCCACATTGATTGTTGATCCCTTAAATTGACTCAATCCTTCCTCAGGTTAGGGCAAATCGCTTTCTTCCCTGACGGACTGAAGAACCGGCTTGATTCTCAGATCGAACAGCGTATGGAGAACAGCACCACCCAACCAGATAACGAAAAATAGCAAAGCTTCCATTTGTTTTCTCCTTGTTCCGGATCTCCGGACAATTGTGTTGCACCAGGTATTATTGGCGGATAAAAACCCGGCTCTGCATATCGGTTATCAGCACCTCCTTTTTAAACGTGACCAGCACCTCAACGTCAGGCGGGTTGAACCAATTACCAAAATATCTTTCTTGTTTTTTTAGCCACACTCGTAATTACTGTCAAGAAAAACCATCATGAATTGTAAGAAATATTATAAATAACATGCTCAGTTTTAGCCCAATAAAATATTGGCAGCAGATGCATAAATAAGCATTTACCAAACGATCGCGTTCTCATTCAAAATATTTCTTATAATTACAAATAATTAATAAACAATGCAGCTCCACCCAGGAAAAGCCTGAACAAAAAACCATCCTTAACACGCCGCGCAATTTGCGCCATAATGAATTATCTTTGGGATCACAATGCGCCGCAAACCAGAACGATATCCCCTCAAACATAAGGACAAACATCTAAAAAAAATTAACCATAAATCCAGGATGTTAAGAAATTGAAACTCGCCTCGCCAGCACCAGAGTCCTGGAACGGTTAGCGCCAATGACCAGTCAATTCCTTCCTCACCTGGATGACGAGTCAACTTTCCCCCTCCCCTTTAAGCGACCCTAAAGGGACATGCCTATGAGACTCTCCATCTTTACCTTTACAGCTATTTATGGTAGCTCCTTCACTAAGCTCAGGAAGAATACTCGGTGATTGCCTTTGACTTCCCCGTGCAGGCCCTGCTAAAAGCCGTTTTACGAAGCTAAACCTTAGAACCCCCTATTTCCCGAGGACCACACTGTGCAGAAATTTTACAAGAACCTGTCTCTCTGGTTGATCATTGCCCTTGCCGTTCTCCTCCTGTTCCATTACTGCCAGAAATCACCGGATCGACATCATGCCGTGCCCTACACTGAGTTCCTTAAAAAAGCGGATAGCGGTTTTCTCTCCAGCGTCACCATGATTAACGATACCATCCTCTGGGGAACAGCTGACGGGACCTTATACAAAACCATTGTTCCCCAGACTAACGACGCCCTTCAACACCTTCTCGGGAAGAACATCACCGTCCGCGCCGAAGAACCTCCCCAAACGCCCTGGTTTCTGCAAACTCTTCTCACCTGGCTCCCTCTGTTGTTATTTGGTTTTCTCTGGTTTTTCTATTTTCAAAAAGGGGGGGGGGCAAGGCGGGGGCGGGGGCAGAGTCATGGCCTTTGGTAAAAGCAGGGCACGCCTGATCAATCCGGAAGAATCAAAAATCAAGCTGGAAGATGTCGCCGGAATCGACGAAGCCAAGGAAGAGATTTCCGAATTGATCGATTTCCTCAAAAGACCTCAAAAATTTGTGGAAGCGGGGGCACGGATCCCCACGGGTGTGCTGCTGTACGGTGAACCCGGAACCGGCAAGACCTTGCTTGCCAAAGCCATTGCCGGAGAAGCCGGGGTACCGTTCTTTTCGATCAGCGGCTCCAACTTCGTGGAGATGTATGTGGGCATCGGGGCATCCAGAGTGCGGGATCTTTTCAACGAAGGGAAGAAGAAGGCGCCCTGCATCATTTTCATCGACGAGATCGATGCAGTCGGCCGACATCGTAGCTCCGGCAGCGGATCCGGCGGCAATGATGAACGTGAACAGACGCTCAATCAGTTGCTGGTAGAAATGGATGGGTTCGAAGCCAATGACCACGTGATCGTCATCGCTGCCACCAACCGCCAGGATATCCTGGATCCCGCCCTGCTGCGACCTGGTCGTTTTGATCGCCAGGTCATGGTGCCCCTTCCCGATGTCGGTGGACGGGAAAAAATCCTCAAAGTGCATGCCCGCAATACCAAGATCGCCGAAGAAGTGAACTGGCAGGTGATAGCCAAAGGCACGCCCGGATTTTCCGGGGCTCAGTTGGCCAGCCTCGTTAACGAAGCTGCCCTGCTGATGACCAGGAAAAATAGTCGCACGATTACCATGGAAATCCTGGATGCGGCAAAAGACAAGGTCCTGATGGGCGCGGAGAGGCGAAGCCTGATCATCACCGACCGGGAGAAACGGATAACAGCCTGTCACGAAGCGGGTCATGCTCTGGTCGCCTGGATGCTTCCCGGAACAGATCCGGTGCACAAAGTGACCATTATTCCACGGGGTCGCGCCTTGGGACTTACCATGCAACTCCCGGAAGAAGAACGCAATGCCCATGATCGCGCCTTTCTGTGCAACACTCTCTGCACTCTGCTCGGCGGCCGGATTGCCGAAGAAATAGTCTTCAACCAGATGACTACCGGTGCCGGCAACGACATTGAACGTGTATCGGATATTGCGCGAAAAATGGTCTGTGAATGGGGTATGAGCGAGATTATCGGCCCTCTGACGTTCAGGGCTTCAAATCCGTTGAACGGTCAGCCCGGCCTGATCCTCAGTGAACAAACCGCAGTCCTCATCGACACTGAGGTGAAGAAACTGGTGCAAACGGCCTACGATACCGCCAGAGCCATCCTCATGGAACAACGAACGATCCTTGATGCCATCACTGCGGCATTACTCGAACGCGAAACCTTATCCCACGCCGACCTCCAGACGATCATCGATAAATTATCAAAAGGTAACTATAAACTCAATTCTTAAGCCGCCGCCATACCCAAGGAGACAGGGGGCTTTCTCCCGCCACAGGCCAATACCCTGTTTCCTGGCAGCCTCTTCCAAATATTTCATATCACTGCAGAGAGGTTGTATCTGGCAGTACCTGGGATATACCCATGCTAATCCGTTCCGGACCAGTTCGCTATTGACCAACTGCCCCTGATGCCGCACCAAAGCGACCACCCTTCCGTAGCGATCCCCATCCAAGGGCTCGATGGTCACGCTTTTCCCGAGGACCAGCGCTCGTGTCAGTCCTTTGGCCTCCTGCCAGTAAGATTGCCCATATTCCGGGCTGTCGATACCATATAACCGTATCTCATAGATGCGCCCTTCTCTTTTCACCCTGAGAGAATCCCCGTCCGGCGTCCCGATGACATACCCGTCCCAGGCACTGGCAGGCTCGCAATTGAGAGCATACAGCAATATCACGACGGCAACGAAACGTCTGGTCGCAATTAGGAGACCCACTCTATCACCTCAATATTCATTTGACTTAAACGTTGTTACGGTCAAGAAAATGACACTACCCGTGAAAGTCCCTTGTGTTTGTTGGTTTATCTGTGGTAGTTGTATTGCTATGCACCTTAGAGAATACGAAAGAGCACTCACCTTTTCTGACTGTTAACGACTTCTTGTTCCCTATCCGGTATGAAACAAACTGTCGTATCCGAGCAGGAGCTTTCGGCAAAGGAAGAAAGGACCAGGGATCTCATCCTCACGCTGCCCCTGTTTGACCCCTTTAAAACCGATGAGCTTGATATCCTCGCCCGCCATATGAATTTTGCAGAAGTACTGCGGGGGGAATATCTTTTCGTTGAGGAAGATAAAGGCGATTTCATGTGTTTTGTGGTGCGTGGCCTGCTTGATGTTCTCAAAAAAACAACCGCCGGTGACTACCGGGTTATCACCCGGCTCGGCAAGGGCAACACCATCGGAGAGATGTCGATCATTGACCAATCGCCTCGTTCCGCTTCGGTGGTCGCCAGACAGCCTTCGGTTGTCATAATCTTGACCAAACGAGGGTTTGATATCCTGACCGAATACTATCCAGCCCTGGGCGTTACCCTCCTGAAAATAATCATGCGGCTGTTGAGCCTGAACATGCGCCTCACCACCCGCAAACTTGCCGACAAACTTCCCGATTGAACCATGACCCCTGATTCTTTTCACGGAATAATCGGCCAGAGTGCTTCCATGCAACAGCTTTTCAAGCTGGTAGGTAAACTCGCTGAAGATGATCTCAGCACCGTGCTCATCCAGGGAGAATCAGGTACGGGGAAGGAAATGGTTGCCAAGGCGATCCATGCCCACAGCCCCCGGAGCGTTCATCACTTTGTGGCGGTTAACTGTGCAGCGATCCCCGACGACCTTCTGGAGAGCGAACTGTTTGGCCATACCAAGGGCGCCTTTACCGGAGCAACGGGAGCGAAAATCGGCAGGATAGAATATGCCAACGGCGGGTCCCTTTTTCTCGATGAAATCGGTGATATGAAACCAGTGCTCCAGGCCAAGCTTCTGCGAGTCCTGCAGGAGAGAGAATTCGAACCGGTGGGCGGATTAAAACCCATTCCGGTGGATGTCAGAGTCATAGCCGCCACCCATTGCAACCTGGAGCAGATGGTGGCCGAGGGCAGATTCCGAGAGGATCTCTATTACCGGCTCAATGTCATCCCGGTTTCCATTCCTCCCCTGCGAGAACGACCCGAAGACATCCCCCTCCTCATCGATTACTTCATCAAGACCATCGGTAAATACAAAAAAAATCCTCTGTTGGGATTCCATCCGGCAGCCATGCAGACCTTGGCCCATTTCCCTTGGCGGGGCAACGTCAGGGAATTGGAAAATCTAGTGCAACACATGACCATACTGCATGGCAATTCCCAGGTCGGATTCAATGACCTTCCTGAAAAATACCGGAACGGAAGCTCTCCACCTCAGCCGGAAAAAATGGTATTGCAACAGGAATTGAGTGAGGTGAGCGGCCCGGAACAACTCCTGCCCTTCTCTTCAGGGATAACCGTAACCGAGGAAGTCTGGCCGGATACCGGAATTGACTTCAACGCCTTGGTCAATAATTTTGAAACCCAGTTAATCATCCAGGCGCTCAAAATGACCCATGGAAATAAGAAAGAAGCGGCGCGACTGCTTAATTTAAAACGAACCACCCTGCTGGAAAAAATCAAAAAGAAAGAACTGTTCAGTAGCTGGCTGGAGGGCGACAAAGCTGAATAGCGCGTATCAGGCTGCTCTTTTCACCAGATTGGTCTCTGTTTTATCACGAACATCGGTGGGCGAAGAAGGGGTGATAAGAATATCGCAGGCGCCGTATTTTACAGCCTTTAACACCAACGTTCTCGTCCAGGCAGGTCCGGCTGCGACCAGAGGAACGGATATGCCGGCACTACTGATTTTGATAGCCACACCAAATCCCTGCTCGCTCACCTCCTGCATCACCAGAAAGATCATTTGAATATGAGCGGTCAAAACACTATTGACCGAATCTTTGAAATGAAGGACCCGGGGAACATATCCCATCTGTTGCAGCGCTGCGGCAATGCTGCCTCCCTCGCTGTCGTCATCGGTGAAAATAAGAATATCAGTGGTCTCAGATAGTTGTTCCTGCAAACGGCTCGGTTCAAACGCAGGTGGCACCGCTTCCTTGTCGATGCTTTGCGGTCTGCCCCTCTTTGCTTCATCTTCGGCAGTCAATTCCTCTACCGGCTTGAGCAGATCTTCCAACTCCAGGACACCGGCCGGGATAGCCATCTGGACACGTCCCAGGTCCTTACCTTTATACTGAATCTGACCGATGGAGAGATAATAGGCCTGATGGGGAATAACTTCGTCGGACTCGGGATCGATTTTGGCAGGAACGACCGATTCCATAGAGGTCTTTACAAACCCGAGTTTGGCACGGTACTGTTCCTCGAAAATAGATGTATACACACCGGAAATGATATTGGTGACCTCGCCATAGGCGTCACGGGCGTCGTCTCCGAATTCCTCGTTGCGAGCAGTCTCCTCCAACTCTCCTTCGGGCAGCATAATGAGAGCACCACCGAGATATACCGCGGTTTTAACGTCAACAAAGAGAAAGGCCTCACCATGACCTTCGCCACGGATATCCATACGGGTCATGATCTGTTTGCCGCCGGCCTGTTCGAGGAACCCTGCTTTCGAAAAGGCCGCATGCGCCATCGGTACCACCTGCAGGGTGCCGCCAAGCAAGGCGCTCACCTCTTCGCTCATCTTCGCCATGCTGTTGTGCAACAGTTGGTCGACAAGTTTCTTCTGTTTTTCAATATCATGTTTGGGAGACCCTGGCTGGCTGGCACCCCCTGCAACTTCAGATCGTTCCAGACCGTCGATCTCGTTATTTCCTCTTGTATCCTCCCGAGTTTCCTTTGATGGAGCAACTTTCGAAGCTTCTTCCGCTCCATCTGCCGTGGCCTTCTTTTCTTGTTCGGCTTCTACCACCAAGCCAAAAGGGACGGCTGGAAGGATCACCTTAAGATCACCAAAATTACGATTATCCAATTGCATGGCAACAGTCATCACATAATAAGGACCATCAGCAATCGGATTTTCGGAGGCGACGACCACCTTGACTGGAACAACGACCTCCTGTTCTGTCCTGATGAAGCGCACATTCTGTGGGTACTGTTCTTCAAAGGTAAGGGCGACAGCCCCGCAGATGATATTGGCGACCTCGCCAAAAGAATCCTGCAATTCTTCGGAATACTCTTCTCCTGCACCAAGATTTTCCAGTTCAGATTCCGGCAGCATGATAAGTGTGCCGCCGATCTGAATGGCAGCCTTGATCCCGACCAGCAAGCATCCCGCGCCCTGAAGCTCACCATCAATGCGGACATGGGCAAGAACCCGTTTGCCGCCAGGTTCGGCAAAGATCTCTGCCTTACTGATCTCCTGAAAATGGGGTTCACCCAACTTGAACGGTTTACCGATCAGAGAGGACACCTCTTCTTGGATCCGGCTGCAACTGGAAAGCAGTATTTTATGGAGGCGTTCTCTGGCTTTCATCGCTTAACCATTTGAGTCTGAAAGAAAACCGCGGTCTGTTGCACCTGACAGATCAACGATCGAAAAGTTGTGCCGACGGCCTGACTCCACTTTCCATAAAACATGATAAAAGGCATGAAAGGCGTTGGATGGGGACAAACAGGCTGGAACACTCTTGTTTTCGGTAAAAAGAAGAAAAAAGTTTATATTAAGCCTCACGAAAGAATAAACCTGAGCTCCACCCCAAATCGGCCGAGTGGACAGGAGAATGGCACCATTACCCGGGTTGCCCCGGAAAGACCGCTGGTTCTGATCGACTTGCCGATAACCGTGGTCGGGATGGCCAGTTCAATTTTCCTTCCGGATGCGGCCAGCGCCTCCTTGAGACCGCCCGCTACCATATTGGCGATCTCGCCAATGGCATCTTTAGCGTCCTCGTCGAGTTCGGTCACTTCCATGCCCAGCATGGCCCCGGTAATGCCCATAGCCACCTGCCCGGGACACTGGATAGCAAGAATGCCTTTGAGATCGCCGGCCAGCCCAATGAGGCTGCACAGATTGGATGCAATTGCCACGGGCTCACGCTTCGACGGCGCTTCCGGGGTAATGTCAATAAAGATCATGGAGGCAAAGACCGCCAGCGTTGCGTCGATTAACGATTGTTCCATATCCAAAATAACTCTCCTCGTTAGAGGTTGTTACTGTGCCTGACGGCACTCAACGCTCTAGCTCCACTTCCACATAAAACACCCCTGCCGGGGCTTGGAAGGGAAGAATAATTTGCTCCGCATCCGCCTGTGACGTAAAGGCATATTCCTCACCGTAGATCGTTGAAGGCAGAGAAAGATGAATATCCTTTCCCCTATCAGAGAGGATAGTTTTCAGATTGCCGCCAAGCATGTTGGCAATCTCGCCGATAGCATCCTGGACATCGTCATTAATTTCGTCTACTTCCATCCCGAGAAAGCTGCCAGTCACTTCCAGAGCCACCTGCTTGGGGAAGTGGACCGCCAGAACCCCCCTATAGACGCCCGCCAGACCTACCATGCCGGTAATGGATCGTTTCAATGGCGCCAACTCCAACAGCGGCTCACCCGCCACCGAGATTTCCATCATCACCATGTCGGTGAAAATTTCTATGGTTGACTCAATAATTTTATTACTGATTTGGGTAAAACTGCTCACATCATTCCCTCCAAGAATTTCCGGTCCCAAGGGGGCAACCGACAAAGTATCGGGCATCCATCCGCACCGCTCTCTTCTTGTTACATGATCATCGCTACATAATCGGTCCGAGGATTTCGTTTACCTTATCGGGAGTGAAGGGCTTCTTCAGGGAACCGATGGCACCAAGACTTTTTGCCTCGCCGATAATGTCATCGCCGGTTTCAGTGGAAATCATAAAAACCGGTATATCCTTGATAGCGGGGCGGTTAGCCTTTTCACGGAGAAATTCGATACCGTTCATATTGGGCATATTGATATCGCTTAAAACAATATCAATAGTTTCTTTTTCAAGCAGGGCTAAAGCTTCTTGGCCATCGCTGGCCTCATAAATCTCACCAAAATCAAGCCCTGCCTGACGTAGTGAGCGGCTGATGATCTTACGCATTGTGCTGGAATCATCAACCAGCAATACATTCTTTGCCATTATTTACTCCTCGTTATTCGTTTATGGTCAAATTCTTGCCCGTTGATAGTGGCCTCTGCTTTCACAAATTAAAAAAAGCGGGAGATTTTTGCATTTCTTCTATTTTATCAAGACGCATCCGGAGAAAGCAAGTTTTCTTCTGAATACGAGTTTGTTCCTCATATGCTCAGGGTAATTGCACCACCGTCAATATCACGCTGACGCCCCTATCCATCTCAACTGCATATGCAAATTATCTGCCACTAACACACAATTCGTTGAAGACGACATGAGCGGCAGGCAGTTAACCCCGGGATTTACGGATGCGCTCAAGTTCGGCTTCTGCCTGCATGGCCCGTGTTTGGCCATTTTGCTGTTCCTGGAGAATATGCCGCACCTGGGCGCTGGTCACTTCTCCCATCTCTACCAGCACTTCACCCAGACGGCGAGGGGGGGCACTCATTGATTCTTGGACCTCCAGAGCTTTTTCCAGCACCTGGGGAGCCACGAGACCAGCTTCCACCAACAGCGCCCCTATCGGTTTCCGTATCAATCCCTGCAGGGCTGCCAGATGATGCTCCAATCCTCTCACCGCAGCATCCTCCAGATGAACAAAATGGGTCATCGTGTCGCGCACGGCATCGATACTTCGCAAAAAGACCCTTTCTGGATACTCGGTCTGAAAAAATGCACCTTGGAGATACCATTGCAAGGTGCCTGTCAGGGCCAGGCACAACCGTTCCAGATCCTTCAGTTCAAGAAGCGCAAAATTTCGCTGTAAACGAAGCACCCGGCGACATAATTCCGTCACCCGGTCATGATCGAGAGCTATGAAGTCCCAAAGTACAAACTCCTGCTCAACAGTGGCCAGCAGATCCCTGGTTTCCTCTAACAACGAATCCGTCACCTCCGCAGATGCCGATGGGCCAGTGCCATAGCCCCAGAAATCGTTGGTTTTTATGGACTGAAGTATTGCGGAGGTCAGTGCCTTGGCAACGGGGGCAAGTCGCTTATCACTCTTTTCTGAAAGCACGAGAGGTAATCCCTCTTCCAGAAACCGGCAGAACTCCACCAGCAGGGAGATATGTTGCGGAGTTAACGTCTGCAACCCAGCCCTGACCCTATCGAGCAAACACTCCACGGCTTCGGCCGGAGCAGTCAGATGTTTGAGATGGAGAACACCGCCCCTGCCCGTAATAGCCCGCAACAGAGGCAAACAACTCTCTTGCATTTTCAGCAGAATATCTTCCTGATCAGGCTGCTCTATCAAGGCGCGGGCAAAAGGGGCAGCCTTTTGCACCATTTCCAGGCTCTCCGCAATGAAATTTTCCAACAACTGATGCTCTTCGAGCATATTAACCCCTTTTTCCCAAGAACAGGCAAACGCCACTCACCAGCAGATGGCGCACAAATCCATGACCAGAAACACCCGGTGTCGGTGGCACCGGCATAAAGTACGGTCACTTTAACTATCGGTGCCAAAAGAATGACACACAGGACTACCAACTAAAACCGGTGGCTCCCGATATTTTGATATAAATATCAATGGAAGCACAAAAACTCCTTCAGAACACCAGGGACCCATGCATGGAATGCTTATTGCTTATGATGTTACGCAGGCTTTTCCCCGCATAATCTCTGGCCGCACTCTCGCTGCTCACTAGGCTACCATGATCAATCGCATTCTTATCATCATACTGCTGTTTGCTGTCAATCAGTTTTCAAGTGGTACGGCGCGCGCCGCTGTTTTGCTTAAGACCATTAACCGCTCGGATGAATCAACCCACCTGCAGCTATCTCTCCAATTCGATCGACTGCCGGCTTTTACCACCACGACTATTGGCCGGAGAGTCGACATTGAATTGCAAGATACTGATTTAGCAGAAAACATGGTGAGTCCCACCGTAGATGACCGACTCATCAAAATAGCCAGCAACCAACAAAAAGCAAAAGCCATCCTGTCTTTCTACTTCCGCTATCCTCCGCAAAAAGTAACGTTGGAGAACAACAAAGACACGGCGATCGTTACCCTCGATATTCTGTTGGGCAATCCGCTTTCCACCACCGCCCCTGAGCTCCCTGTAAAACCGGGTGCAGCCCCTGGCAGCCAGACTCCAGCCGACTCCATCAACCCAATAACCGCGTCCCTGTACGCCAAGCACTGGATTTCATTTTTTTCTGAATACGAATCACAGGTGGAGATTGCCGCGCCCCCCACGCTCTTCTTGCCACCGTTTCCACTGGCCGCGGCGATCCATCCTCATGAAGCCGGGAATACCTGGCTGCCCGTTGAGATAGCGACCCTGGCAAATGATAACAAATGGACCCAGGTCAGCCAGCTATTGCGCAACCAAGTGGCAGGCCAGCCGAGCGAACAACTGCAGGAATTGTTTCTCCTCACCTACGCCGAAGCTTTGATCAGGGCTGGAGAATACAAGGAACCGTACATCCTGCTGCAAAGAATCATTCTGCAATACCCCGACTCTTTGATGGCCTCCCTGGCGCAATTTCTTCTTATCTATCAACAGGCCTCCAGAGGTGATCACACCTCGGCGTATTACGAACTGGGCGCCCTTTTCAAAAAGATAGAAAAAGACACCCCATTTACCCCCCATTTCAGCATATTACTGGCAGAATTAGCTCTGCTGGCTGGGCGACCGGCTGATGCGGAAACCTTCCTGAATCGTGATGATGTTGTCCGAGATGATCAGCTCAAAAATATCCGCCGGTTGCGGAAGGCCGACCTGTTTTATGGAAAAAATGAAAAAGCCAAAGCCTTGACGGCCTACCAGGATCTGGCAGGTCAAACTCCCCTTCTTGATTCCGACCCAATGTCGTTGGCTCATTTTTGCGATGCCCTCTATGGCAACAAGCGTTTTCAGGAAGCTGCAAAGAAATACCGCCTGCTCAGCGACCTGCTGAATAACAAGCCCCTCCAAGACCTGGCACTCTTTCGACTGGCCATGTCGCAACTCAAGAGCCCAACAACTGAAAAAAAGGCCGGAGTTGATCTGCAGCAGATCCAGAATAGCTTTTCCGGGACCCCGGGAGGCGTACGCGCCCTGCTCAAGCAGACTGACCTTGAGTATATTTCAAAAAGAACAAGCGCGGTGAAGGCAGAGGCGGTGTATCGCAAAATAGCCGACAAAGGCGATACAGTCATGCTCAGGGAAGAGGCCTCCTTTAAACAGGCCCTAGTCAACGCGCTGGCAGGTGAGCATCAGGCAAGCGTGGCGCAATGCATGGAGATATTGCGGGAATTTCAATCGGGCAAGCTACGGACCGAGGTGAAGGCCCTGTTAATCGAACAACTGCCTGGCGTCATCAAGCAACTGGTCCACGAGAAGGAATATATAAAAGCGCTGGTCCTTGCCAAACAGAACAAAGCATTCTTTAGCCGGGGTTGGCTCAACACCAGCCTGCTCAATGATTTGGCAGGCGTCTACAGCAAACTTGGCCTGACGGATCAGACAGCCCAGACGTATCAATACCTCTTTGAAATCTCCAGTGATGCCGACAAGGAAAAGATCTATCTCCCTCTCCTTCAAGGTCTCCTGGCCGCGGGTCAAGATTCTCAGGTGGAAGAGTACGCTGATCGTTACCTGCTCCGCTACCCGAAAGGAAACGATGCAACGGCTATTTTTCTGATAAAAATCAGGACGCTGTATGAAAACGGTCATTTGGACAAGGCTATCAAACTCCTCCAATCCGAAACTCGCCACACCACTCCACAACTCGAATTCCTTAAAGCGCGCATCTTTTTCGAGTCAAAACAGTGGCAGAACGTCATCAACACTCTGAACAAACCCGAATTAAAAAATTTGATGACCAAAAATAATGCCCTCTTCCTTTTGGCGGAATCGTATTTCCAAACAGGCCAGGATGCTCTTGCTGCCCAGGAATTTCGCCAGGTAGTGGCACAAGGGGAAGGGACCGAGCAGGTTCAATTCAGACTGGCACAGGTGGCATCGAAAAATAGCAGTACGGTTTATGCACTTAACCTGTTCAAGGAATTAGCCGAAAAAGGAAAAGACCCTCTCTGGACGAAACTCGCCCGTGAAGAAGTGGCGATTTTACAGTTGCAGCAAAAAAAATAATCAGACGGAGGCGCGTTTATGTCGGGAATCCAGCAGTTCGACACCACTATGAATCTTTTGCAGAAGGTCCTTGACCTTCGCTCCAAGAATCAGGAAATCATAGGCTCCAACATCGCCAATGCTGAAACTCCAGGGTATTCGGCCCGATCCTTCACTTTTGAGAACCAGCTGAAAAGTGCCCTGGCTGACAACGGTCCCAGCCCTGTAACCACCCAACCCAACCACATTCCCCTTGGGGCCGTCAATCTCGAGCAAGTGACGGGAATGGTAAGCACCAATAACGATGCCACCGAAATCGGCGACAAAAACAGCGTTAGCGTTGATCAGGAAATGCTCAAGCTCTCCCAGAACGAGATTCTCTATGAAACTGCAGTCACCATGTTCAATAAAAAACTATCCCTGCTCAAATATGCCGTAAATGGTGGCGCATAATTTGCAAGAATAAAATTATACCTCGCACCAGGAGCTCTTATGGATATCTTTACCACCTTTGATATTGCCGCCTCGGGACTGAAGGCTCAGACGACCCGGCTCAACACCATCAGTTCCAACCTCGCCAATGCCGAGACAACTTCGACCCCCGAGGGTGGACCATACAAGAAGAAATCAGTCGTCTTTCAGACGGACAATCGCCCCTTCAAACAACACTTGGATAATTCTTTGCAGACCAAGGAGCAGATCCAAGGGGTCAAGGTTGCCAAGATCACTGAGGATACGAGTGCCCCGCAACGGGTGTATGACCCCTCGAACCCGGATGCCAAAAAAGATGGCTATGTGGAAATGCCCAATATCAGCGTCATCAAAGAAATGGCGGATATGATGTCGGCCACACGCTCCTACGAGGCAAACACCACGACCATCAAATCGGCCAAACGCATGGCTATGCAAGCACTCAATATCGGGAAATAAACCATGGAAGCAATCCAAAACATTTCTTCAATCGCCACACCGGTTCAAGCCAAGACGTCTGCGGTCTCCCAGGTGGAGACGTCGTTTGGGGATATCCTCAAAACCATGGTGGCAGACACCAACCAGCAACAGCAGGTCGCCGATCAAGCGATTCAGCAGTTGCACACCGGAGGGGAAAAAAATCTTCACGGGGCGATGATCTCAATGGAAAAAGCTGATATTTCATTAAGATACATGATCCAAACCCGCAACAAAGCGATTGATGCCTACCAGGAAATCATGCGGATGCAGGTCTGATAACCGCCGCCAAGGTAGATTAATCAGGCCAGCAAAATAACGTTTCTTCAACAGGTAGCAGCAGGGATGCACTATGGCTGAACAGACAGACATATCACCGCAAAAATCGAAAAACGGATTTCAAATGCTCCTCGCCACGGTGGCGGGATGGCCGTTGTCACGAAAACTCGCCCTGGCTGCCGTGACGGCGCTTTCGATCGGTCTGTTCTCGTTTATCATTATCCAGGCGAAAACTGCCGATTTCCAGCTCCTTTTCGGTAACCTGTCGGAATCGGACGCCGCGGCAATGATACCTTTGCTGAAAGCCCAGAATATCCCCTATCAAATCACCAATAATGGCCACAACATTCTGGTTCCGGTCAAAAATGTCTACGAGACGCGACTGAGCCTTGCTTCATCAGGATTACCGCAAGGTGGCGGTGTCGGATTTGAGATCTTTGACAAGCAGTCTTTCGCCCTGACTGATTTTGTCCAGAAGGTCAATTACTCCAGGGCGCTCCAAGGAGAACTCTCCCGCACCATTGCCTCGCTTGGTCCCGTGGAAAGCGCCCGGGTGCATCTGGCCCTGCCGGAAAAGAGACTTTTTAAAGACCAGCAGAAACAGGCGACCGCCTCTGTCATCCTCAAACTCGCTCCAGGGAGACGTTTGAGCGAGCCGCAGGTCGACGGCATCGTCCATCTGGTTTCCAACTCCATCGAAGGATTGAGCCCGGAACAGGTGACGATTATCGACCAGAACAGTAATATCCTAACCCGGCTCAGCGGCAAAGGTGTAGCCGACAACCTTTCCCCTGACATGCTGGAATATCAGACACAGGTGGAACAGCGCATGGAAGAACGGGCCCAGGCCCTGCTCGACCGATCCCTGGGTGCCAAAAATGCCCTGGTTCGAGTTACCGCAGCCCTAGACTTCGCCCACAAAGAAAAGACTGAAGAGACCTTTGACCCGGAGGAACCGGTCATTCGCAGCGAACAGCAGAGCGACGAAAAATCGGGTTCAGAGATATCCGGCGGGGTTCCCGGTGTCCAGTCGAATCTGGAGGGGCAGGCCAGCCAGACTGGGGGGTCGGCAACGCCGCCTTCCAGTAAAACGCAACGAACCACCAACTATGAAATCAGCAAAGTCGTTTCCAAAACCACCAGCCCAGTTGGTACGGTAACCAAACTTTCCGTTTCAGTCCTGGTCGCTGACAAGGTTACTCCTGCCAAGGATAAGGAACCGGTAAAAACCGACCCCAGGTCGGAAGCGGAACTCAAGGCACTGGAAAATATGATTGCGTCGGCTCTGGGATTGGATAAAACCCGGGGCGACAAGATTGAGGTCACCTCCATGCCCTTTCTCGAATCGGGGGATTCCGGCACGGCTGAAGGACTTGCCGTCAACAAACTCGACCAATACATGCCGTTCATCCGCTACGGCCTTCTCCTTCTGGGAGGCACCCTGCTTTATTTCCTCATGATCCGGCCGCTTATGAATACACTAAAGAGAGACGTCACCCAACACTACAAGACCGTTGAACAGATGGAATCCGAACAGGCGCAAGGCGTATCTGGAAGCGCTGCCATGGGAATGTCGCAGAAGGACCCGTTTGTGAAAATACAAAAAGATGTGAACTCCGATCCGGTGTTCAATGCTCATGTCTTAAAAAACTGGATTCAGGACAAAGGGTAATCGTGCCCAACCAAGCTCAGCAAAACATCCTCAGTGCACTTTTAGGGTAATCAACGAACTCCATGGCAGCAGCGGAAAAACTAACAGGAATCAAAAAGGCAGCGATCTTACTTATTTGCCTCGGCGAAGAGGTAGCGGGTAAGCTGCTCCAGGAACTCACAGATGAGGAAATCTTTAAAATCACCCGCTGCATGGCAGGAATTGAGCATATCCCAGAGGAAACCCGTAACAGGGTGATTGAGGATTTCGAACTCGCTGCGGAGAGTCAGGCAGGCATTGTCGTCAAAGGCCAGGAATTCGCGAAGAGACTCATAGCGCGCTCCGGCAAAAACCGAGAATCAAGCCTCATGCGGCAGCTGGTCACCGGTGCCGAGGCACGCCCACTGGAAACCATTTCCAAGATGCAACCGTCAATGGTAGCCGGCCTGCTGGAACGTGAACATCCGCAGACTTTAGCACTGGTTCTCTCGACCCAGTCGATTGAACACGCCAGCGCCATTATAGCTAAACTGCCAGAAGAAAAAAGAGCGGATGTTATCCATCGAATCGCCACGCTGGACAAAATTTCTCCTGCAGTCATTGATCGGATCGAAGAGGCTCTGAGCAAAGAAATCGGCATTCAGATAGGCGCCCAGGAACAACGACAGGTCGGCGGCCTCAAAAAAGTTGTAGAAATACTCGGCAACATGACGGACAACCTGGACTCTGAAATCCTTGACAATCTTACCGAAATTGATCCGGAAATGGTTGAGGACATCCGCAAGATGATGTTTACCTTCGAAGATCTCTGTGCGCTTGACGGCAAGGCCATTCAGATGATTCTCCGAGAGGTGAATAACGACTCCCTGACCATCGCTTTGAAAACAGCTACCGATGAAATCAAAAAGAAAATTTTCAGCAACATGTCTTCCCGGGCTGCTGAAATGATCAACGACGACCTGGAAGCGATGGGACCGGTGCGCCTTTCCGATGTCGAAGCCATGCAGGTGACCATCGTCAAAATCGCCATGAAACTAGAGGAAGAGGGCAAACTTGTTCTCGGTAAGGGAAACGGTGATGAGTTCGTCTAAGGTTTTCAAGCAGGACTCACTTTTCACCCCGATGCCACTGGTGCAGCACACCCTTGCCAGCCGTGGAAGTGCAGGGGCGACTCCCGGCAACGACGTGCCGCATCATTCCCTCTCGTCTGCATCCTCTCCACCGCCCCAAGCAAAGAGTGAAGCGCCTCAGCAAACACCGCCAATCGATCTTCAGGCGCTCAAAAACGTGGCCTATCAGCAAGGGAAAACCGACCAGGCGGCACAATCTCTGGCGGAATGCCAACAATCGCTCAACGCCTTTGCCGAGGCGTGCCAAAAAATTGACAGCCACCGGAGGATGCTGTTTGAGCGAAGCCAGGGAGACCTTATCAATATAATCATTGCCTTCAGCAAAAAAATTCTTGGTCACGAGTTGACCCTGTCGCGCAACAGTATCGCCACCACCCTGCAGGCTGCCATTGAACAAGCCATTGAAAGCGAAGAATTCTATGTCACCCTCCATCCAGACGATCTGGCTTTTGCAGAAGGGAAGGTTCCGGAACTGATTGCCGCTATTCGCGGACTTGAACGGATTATTTTCAAGACCGACAAGACCGTTACCCAAGGAGGATGCCTGTTGGAATCGACCAACTGCTCCGTGGATGCGACGATTGAAACCCAACTGGAGAGCATGAAGGAATTTTTAGAGGAACAGCCCGGCCTTCTTCCGGCTCCGGAGATGGAATAACGCCGCCGGCCCCCCATTCTCCATCGTTCTCTCACGACCCATGAAAAAAAGGAGAGGCAAAATGCCGACCAATCATTCTCTCCCTGCTGCATACTATTTTAATCCCCACCCGCACCTTTATCAGAAAGAGCCGAAACCACCCCATGCCCAATGCTGCCGACACCATCAATAAATTTTCACCGATACGGGTCTACGGCAAGGTGCACCGCATAGTCGGCCTGGTTGTTGAAGGTTCCTGTCCCCGCTCCTCCATCGGTTCCCTCTGTGAAATTACCCCGCAACAGCAAGGTGCTGTCATTCCAGCTGAAATTGTCGGCTACAATAACAACCGTGCCCTTTTGATGCCCTTGGGCGAATTGCGCGGGCTCGGCCCTGGAGCTCTTATCAGAGTCAAAAAGGAACAAGCCGCTATTAACGTCGGCAAAGCGCTGCTCGGCCGGGTGATCGATGGCATGGTGCAACCTCTCGACGACGGCCCGCCGCTCTATCTGCCCCATGAAAAAGCCCTCTATTCCCTGCCGCCCGGTCCCATGCAGCGTGCCGCCATTACCGAGCCGCTTGATCTCGGCATTCGGGCGATCAACGGCCTGTTGACCTGCGGCATCGGCCAGCGGATGGGTATTATGGCCGGTTCCGGTGTCGGTAAAAGTGTTTTGCTTGGCATGATGGCCAAGTACGCCAAGGCAGATATCAATGTCATTGCCCTGATCGGTGAGCGCGGGCGTGAGGTCAAGGAATTTATCGAACGCGACCTGGGGCCGGAAGGGCTCAAGCAATCAGTGATCATTGCCGTCACCTCGGACCAATCGCCCCTACTGCGGATGCGAGGCGCCTTTGTGGCCACCGCCATCGCCGAATATTTCTCGCAAAATGGCAAGAATGTCCTCCTGATGATGGATTCCATCACTCGTTTTGCCATGGCCATGCGAGAAATAGGACTCTCTATTGGCGAACCACCCACTACCAAGGGCTATACACCCAGTGTCTTTGCCACCCTGCCCAAACTCCTGGAACGCGCCGGTAATTTCCAGAATCAGGGCTCAATCACCGGACTGTACACCGTGCTGGTCGATGGCGACGACCTAACCGAACCGGTGGCCGATTCGGTCAGGTCGATCCTCGATGGCCATATCGTCCTCTCGAGAAATATGGCAGCGAAAAATCATTACCCCGCCATCGATGTCATGATGTCGACCAGCAGGGTCATGCGCGACATCACCACGGAAAGACACCGTGAATTAGCAGGCAAGGCCCGCAGTGTTATGGCCGTCTACCGGGAATCCGAAGACTTGATTAATATCGGCGCCTATGCTGCTGGCAGCAATAAGAAAATCGATTATGCCATATCACGTATCGAGGCAATCAACACATTTCTTGTCCAAGGATTCAATGAATCCTCCTCCTTGGAAGAAACCATCACCACCATGAGCGACCTGCTCAGCGACCGGCAGGCATCCGAACGGCGACGGGTGGGCCGTAAGGAATTTGACCGACGGAAAACCGATGAACCGGTTGAAGGAGTATCATGAAACCTTTCACCATGCATGCGGTCCTTAAGTACCGTCAACAACTCGAGGATCTCTCCCGGCAGAAGCTGTATCAGAGCCTGGAAGTGGAAGCCCGTCTGCAAGAAGCCCTGCTCCAGGTGCAGGAGAAGCTGGCTGAGTTGTATAGTGACCAGCAGAAGGATAAAGAAAACGGCACCACTGTTGACCGCCTGCTTCTTTTCGATCACCGGATCGAACTGGTACAGTCGCAGGTCGTACAATCGCAAAACGAATTGGAAAAGCAGCAAACGCAAGTACAACTCATCAAGCAACACCTTGTGAAGACAAGCAAAGATAGAAAAATTATGGAAAAGCTCCGTGAACAGCAAAATGCGTCCCATGTAAAATATCTAGAGAAAAAGGAATCCGGCATGCTCGATGAAATTGCTGTTCTAGCCCACGCCCGGAAGCAGCGGTAAGGAAATAAAGTCCGCATATCTCCTAACAGCGGAGAAAATTAAAACCCCATGAAACTTACAAAAATAACCATGAAACAAACCTTTGGCATCTCGCTTCTTATCGTCTTTTTTGTCTCCTGCTCCCTGGTCTTAGCGGAGAAATCAATGCCTGCGGATACCGGCAAGGGCGTCCAGGAAAAACAGTATGGATCTGTGGAAGAACGACGGGTCATGGAGTCGCTCCCCGGAGAGAACAGCTCTCCGCTTACCAAGGAACGTGATGATCTTGAGAATAAAAAAAAGGAGCTAAAGAGATTGGAAAGTGAAGTCGATAAGAAACTTGACCAGCTCAACCAGCTCCGTGTACACATCGAAAAACTGCTGGCGGAAAAGGATGCAAAAGAGCTGAAGCGAATACAGGACCTCGCCAAATTGTATGAAAAAATGAGCGCGGACAAGGCGGCAACGATTATTGCCACCGTTGATCAGGACCTGGCAATATCCATCCTTGCAAAAATGAAAACTAAATCAGCCGCCAAAATTCTCAATAACATTGATCGAGAAAAGGCGGCTAAATTGACAACTGCTTTTTCATCCTCGGGTACCCAGTAACATATGCAACCTCTCCCTCTCGTTTCTGTTGACATGATGCCCGCCGTGCCAATAGCCGGCACATCAACACCAATAACAGGGCAAGAGGGTGATTTTGCCATGCACCTTACAACTGCCTCTCAAGGTCACGCGCCAACCGCCCCAAAAACAAAACCATTGAGCAAGCCGGATAGCAACAACACCTCTGCCGCTGAACAAACGCCTGCCACCAATAAAGCCACCGTACAGCAAACAGTGGCATTGAACACAACAGACCCCCCAGCCGCACAAGCCACTGCCGACAATGAAAAAATCAAAAAAGATGGGGCGAAAAATTGCACCACCGGCGTTCTGACGTCCGACACTGCTATCAATATTGCTGTGGGTACGGCCCAGGGAGAGATAGCTTCGGTGCCGTTGACCAGTGTTATGGGATTCACTCACAACCAAAACAGTGCCAAAGTACAGGATAGTGAGGCATTTGTTTCCCAGAGGCAAAATACCGTCACCTCAGCCGGCAATGGCATAAAGGGAGCGGCGCTAACAATTATTTCAGCTTCGCAACTGACAGAGCCAACAGTGTCAAAAAATGATGCAGCACCCGGCCCGGCTTCTTCCATTAATTCAGAACAACCTCAGTCCGAAAAAAATGTATCTGGTCAGCCGGTTGACAGTGCGCTCCACCCCCTTTTAATCGTGTCTTTTGTCTCCGATACGGGTTCGACAAACGAGACAACTGACAAATTAGAACAAACCGCAGCCGCAACCCAAACAGCCGTCCAGCAAAACGCGACACAGCAGGGTGCCGACCAAGTTATTCAAAACCAATACGGTCAGATCATTACTATCTATCAGGCAAATACACCCGGGGATAGAGGCGCCGTCCCCTCCAATAGGATCAAACCGCTCAAGGCCGGGACACACAGCCAGACCCTGGATGCCAACAACAACTTTATCCGCTCCCACACCTCCGAGAACGCGCCTAACACCGTAGAAAAAGAGAACAGTGACCAGCAGCAGGATACCGCCAAAAATAACCAGCTAAAAAGTATAAATCCTACCCAAACAATCATCAATGGGCAGTTACAAACCGAACAGCTTGCATCTCAAAATTCTCCGATAACCGCTGGTACGGAATACCAGGCGCTCACTTTTTCCCATCAGCAGACCAGTACTCCGATTGTCGACACGACGCCGATAGCTGACACATCAACACTGCAGCTTCCTTCTGGAGTAACCGTTCCCGGAGAAACAGTTGTTGACCAGATGATCGCCCATTTTTCCGTAAATAAACGACTGGAATCCGGCATCGTCAACCTCAAGCTCAACCCGCAGGAACTTGGCGAATTGCGGATGGAAATCAAGATAACTCAAGACAATATCAAAGCCCACATCATTGCCCAAAATCCCCAGGCGCAAGAAATGATCGGTCTGCACCTTACCCGTTTGCGCGACGCCCTGGAGCAGCAGGGATTGCACCTGCAACATGTTGAAGTGACAGTTGCTGCCAATGACAATGCCAGTAGAGAGCAGTTCCAAGACCAGAGCAAACAGCAGCAAAACCAATCCTTGCATAATCGGGCAAGTCGATCGATTTTCACCCTTGATGCGGTTGAGGATACCGATGAAGCCGTGCAAGCCGTCAATAATCTCAGCGTTCTGGCTTAACATCAGGAGCAAACATTATGACTACAATTTCAACAACCGCAGCCACTGCGGCAACAACGACAACGGCAACGACCGCCAAAACCCAAACCCTGGGACAGAGCGACTTCCTCAACCTGCTGGTTGCGCAGATGAAAAATCAGGATCCCCTCAACCCCGCCGATCCGACCCAGTTCACTTCGCAACTAGCGCAATTCAGCCAGTTGGAACAGCTGACAAATCTCAACACTGCGATGGGCAATCTGACTTCTGCTCAAAACAATTCGGACAAGCTTTCGTCGATTTCCCTAATCGGCCAAGACGTCATGGTTGAAGATTCCAATTTCAATTTGGGAACTAGTCCGGTGCAAATCGGCTACACGACAGATGGCACGGCCACTACCATCAATCTGCAGATCAAAGACAGTACCGGGAAAAACGTGGCAACACTTTCAGCCAATGATCTCTCTTCGGGAAGCCATTTTCTCACATGGAATGGGCAGGACAGTAGCGGCAACATGCTCGCTTCCGGTACCTATACCATTGCTCTTGACGCCAAAAATACCAGCGGCACAGCCGCCACGGTCTCATCATTGGTACGATCCCAAGTGACAGGAATTGATTTAAGCGGCAGCGAAGCAAAAATTGTTACGGGAGGGGGTGAATATAACGTTTCCGCTATCCAAGGCGCGTATAATAAAGATCAAAATGCATTTGACAGCAGCACAAATTAAAAAAATGAGATCCAAAAATGAAGAGACAACAGAGCCAAGCATGACTACAGCAGCTGAATAATATCGAATTTGATCCAACCCCGACCGAGACATAGATGGCAGATGACGCTCACATCTCTAACGCCAACGGATAATGGTGAAATTATTAAGGAGAACAAAAATGGCAAAGTCTGCGAAATAATCCAAAACTTCAGGCCATGAACGCCATCAATAATAAATTTGCAAACGCCAACACCTTGGGTGTTAAAAAATAGAAGTTGCATCTTTTCGAATTTTATCGAGCAACCAGGCCGACCATGCGTGTAATGCCAACCATCCGTAAAAAATGTTAGCCAGAGAACCTTTGAGGCCAAGCTCTGGATGCTAAGTATTTCCTTCGAATACAATAAATTTTATTTTCAAGAACCTGGCGACATATCCTATTTCCACTGACGTTCCGGAGCGTTTTGCTCTTTTAGCTTCGATGGAAAGGGCTACATAGTTAGCACAGAAGGTTTGCGAGTTCAGGGTAAACTGTTCGATGCTTTTGCATAATACGACTCTCACAGCGATGTCGACATTGGTCAAGAATTTGTCAAAATGATCACCACCCAAAGCAATTTTTCAGCAAATGGCCCGATCGTTACTACCGCGGACGAGATATTCTCTGAACTGATCAACCTGAAACGCTAAGTAAAGTCATTTTTCCGACACATAGCAAACCCTGACCTTATAGTCATTTGCAGCCGTTCTTTTTTGATTCTGCCACCCCCTTACCGTCACCTTCCTAACGCGCCACCCTTCCATTTACAAATCTCAGTTTTTGGCATTTTATTTGCAAGATCATCTTTGTCTTTGATGTTATTAGATACACTCGACATACCGCAGGACGCAGGACCCCCAACAAAACGCAATCGCTTAGTGAACACGACAACATACCAGCTGCTCCCCTTATTTATCGAGAGGGGTTGCCCACAAGGAATTCATTATGGCAGAGAAAGAAAAGAAAAAGGAAGAGCAGGAAAAGGGCGGCGGCAAGAACAAATTGGTCATCATCGCTGCGATTGTATTATTGCTCGTGGGAAGCGCAGCCTATTTTTTCCTCGTGGTCAAGCCGCATAACGAACAAGAACAACAAAAGAAAGCGGAGGAAAGCAAGGCTGCTGCCCTGATAAAACCTCTTCCGGAAGAAGCAAAAATCGGACCCATGGTGGAAATCAAGGAGTTTGTTGTCAATATAATCAGCGAAGATGCCACCCATTACGTTAAAGCCTCCCTCTCGCTGGAACTGGACAAGGATACCACTGTTGATGAAGTCGGCAAACGGATGCCGCAGATCCGCGATGCCATTCTTCTGCTCATCAGCAACAAAACCTTTGCAGAATTGCAGGATATTCAGGGAAAAAACCAGGTGAAGGCGGAGTTACGAAGCAAAATCAACTCATTTCTCAAGACCGGCAGTGTGAACAATATCTATCTTACCGATTTCGTAGTACAGTGAGTACCTTTATGGAACCGATTCTCACCAAAAATGAAATCACTGAACTGCTCGCAGCCATCAAGACGGGAAAGGTCTTAGCGGATTTTGCAGGAAACGGGTCGCACTCCTCCAAAAACATCATCCATGCCACAGAAGTCAATCTGTTCCGGTCCTTTGAATCCAATCGGGGAAACGCGGAAATGCGCATTCCCAACCTTGATCTCATTATTGACAGTTTTACCCGGAAATTTTCCACCAGCCTGACCAATACGCTCCAGCGCAATTTTGCTATGGACCGGGAGGAAATTGCCATAACTGATTTTCAACAGAGCCTGCTGGATCTCAAAAGCCAGGGTGCCGTCGGTATTTACAGTGTTGCCCCTCTGAAGTACGGCTGCCTCTTCCATATTGACACGCTGTTGGCATTCACCCTGCTGGAGATTATGCTCGGTTCTTCCCTCTCCAATGAATCGCTTGCGTTAGACCGCAATCTGACCACCATCGAGATATCAATACTCAAAACCGTCATGGAGGAAATCTGCCATGATTTACAAAAAGCGATGCGGCCGATCATTGAACTCCAACCGCTCCTCACCAAAGTAGAAAGCAATTTCCGCCTAGTCAGCATCGTTGAACCAGAAACCGAGGTGCTGGTCACGAGCTTCAAGGTCCGCATTGCTGGCGAACCCTGCGGCCAGATGCAACTGATCATTCCTTACCTTACCCTTGAACCGTTACGGAAAAAATTTAAAGAATTTGCCACGTTTACTCAAGCTTCGAGCAACTCCTGGTCCAAAGTCTTTGCGCGTGAAGCCCTAGAGATGGAGATCAAGATGACAGCGCGATCGGGCCTGATCGACATGACTATCCGGAAAATTCTTGATCTGCGACCAGGTGACATCGTTGACCTCCAGTACAATCCGGAACAACCGTTGACCATCATGGTTGAGGACCAACCATTTTTTCTTGCCATACCCGGAGAGAGAAACGGCAAAAAGGCCTTTCATGTCACTGGCCATTACAGCAACCGATTAGGAGGAGTCCATGTCCATGGCAACACCTGACACCTCGAGGCAGCAAAGGTCCAACACCTTAAACCCCGAGGAAACGAAAGAATTACTCAAGGAAAATCCGCAGCAAACTGCCAGCCCCGACAGCCAGGACAGTCTTGCCAGGGATCTCAAATTCCTTTTCGATGTGCCCCTACAAATCTCAGTGGAGGTTGGCCGGGCCAGGGTATTGCTCAAAGATCTGTTGCAGATGGGGGAAGGTTATGTGGTTGAACTGGAAAAGCTCGCCAGAGAACCGCTTGATCTCTATGTCAACTCGCGACTTATTGCCAGGGGAGAAGCGGTCAAGGTAGGGGAAAAGTTCGGCATCAAGCTGACCGAAATCGTCAGCCAGGCGGATCGGGTGGAGAAATTGGGCTGAAACATGCAACATGCTTTCTATATTCTGCTCATGCTGCTGACACCGGTGACCGCACTGGCCGCTGATCTGCCTTCCATGGGGTCAGCCATGCTCCAGACGGGATGGGCCTTATTGGTGGTAGTCGGGCTGATTCTGGCCCTCTATGGATTGTCCAAAAAACGTTGGTTCCTTGGTAAAGTCGGGAGCAGTGCCATCACAATCATCGAACTGCGCCCCCTCCTGCCGAAATCGACGTTGGCGCTGGTCGAGGTGCGGGGCAAAGAATATTTGCTGGGGATCAGCGCGGATAGGATTCACCTCCTCGCCGACTTTTCCAAAGAGGCGAAGAATACCCCTGATTTTGCGGCCCTGCTCGCGGAGCAGCAATGAAACGGCTGTCCTCGTTGGTCAGCCTGATGTTGCTGCTGCTCGCCGCCACCCCGCCAATAGCCGCGGCCATCAACCTGCCTACCCTCTCCCTGGGTATCAAGGATGCGGCAAATCCTGCCGAAGTCTCAACAGCCCTGCAGGTGCTGTTCGTTCTCACCATCCTGTCGGTTGCCCCCGCTATCCTACTGATGACCACCGCCTTCACCCGGATCATCATTGTCCTTGGTTTTGTCCGACAAGCCATGGGCACCCAGAATTCTCCTCCCAATCAGGTTTTACTGGGTCTCTCCTTGTTTCTCACTTTTTTCGTCATGGCGCCGACGATCAACACCATCAACAATCAGGCGCTGCAGCCCTACATCCAGGAAAAAATCACCCAGCAACAAGCTGCCGAGCGCTCCTTAGGGGTAATGCGCGAATTCATGTTTTCCCAGGTCCAGGAGAGCGAACTACAACTTTTTATCGATATCACCAAGGAAGAGCAACCCGCCGATAAAAGGGAGGTCTCATCAATAATCCTCATCCCAGCCTTCATGCTCTCGGAATTAAAGCGCTCTTTTCAAATGGGCTTCATGATCTATGTCCCCTTTCTGGTTATAGACATGTTGGTTTCCTCGGTCCTGATGTCCATGGGCATGATGATGCTGCCACCCGTTGTCATTTCCCTGCCTTTCAAGCTGCTGCTCTTTGTCCTTGTTGACGGCTGGCAACTGGTTGTCGGCTCGTTGATGAAAAGTTTCGGCTGAACCATGCAGCCCCTCTCCCACACCCGAGGCACGCCATGACTCCAGAAGATGTCATTCATATCGGCAGGAAGGCCGTTGAAACCATTCTCTTCACCTCAGCTCCCATGATGATTGCCGCCTTGGTTGTCGGTCTTCTGATCAGTATTTTCCAGGCCGCCACCCAGATCAATGAGCAGACCATGACTTTTATCCCCAAAATCGTTGCCGTCTTCCTGACCCTGCTCATCTTCGGCCCCTGGATAATTGAGCTGCTGATCACATTCACCACCGGCATGATCATGCAAATCGCCACGACAGGGCAATAAGGTTAACAGGCTAGAAGTCGCAATGGACCTGCAAATTGTCCCAATTGAGCAGTTCCAAAATTTTCTCCTCTGCCTGGCCCGAGTTATCGCCTTGGTAGCAGCAATACCGGCCTTCGCCGGTAATCAGATCTCGGGACGTATCAAAATAGGCTTAGCTGTAGCGACTGCCCTCCTGCTTTTCCCCAGCATGGCGCCTTACACACCGAAGGTCGCCTTCACCGTAGCCGAATTCGGCATATTGGTCGTCAACGAGGTCCTCCTGGGTTTGATGATCGGCCTGGTCGCCCAACTAGTCTTTACTGCGGTAGGTTTTGGCGGGACTGTTATAGGGTATCAGATGGGGTTTGCCGCCGCCAACATCTTTGACCCGCAAACTACCCAACAAATCTCAGTGATGAGTCAATTTGTCAACATCCTCGCCCTGATCGCCTTTCTTTCCTTGGATATCCATCACTATTTTTTCAAGGTCATAGTCGAATCATACACCCTCCTCCCCCCCGGATTTTTAGATTTTTCCCAAGGAGCTGTTCAGCAATTAACGCAGATGGGTAGCCACATGTTTGTCCTTGGCATCAAATTCAGCGCTCCGGTCCTGGCACTTTTGCTCATCACTAACCTGGTCCTCGGCATCCTTGCCCGCGTCTTTCCTCAGCTCAATGTGTTCATGCTCTCCTTCCCGCTCAACATAGGCATCTCGCTTCTTGTCATCGGCCTGACACTCAACACCATGTTTTCGGTTATGCGCCATGAATTTGACACCATGGGCGAAAACATCTTCACCCTGCTCAGATTAATGAAATAACAATTTGGATCCTTCACCCTCTGCAACTCCCTCCCCCTAGTTCTCTGGCCGTATGCGGCGTAAGGATGCTAGAAGGTTTATAATGATCCTTTTCAGGAGCACAATTTGCAACCAATTCGGATAAATATTAATTTTCTCTTTCAGTTGCCAATAACCCTCGCATCCAGAATGAAATATATTTTGACACATCATGGCTGAAGAAACCTCTGGCGAACGCACTGAATCCCCCTCTGCCAAGCGCCGGGCCGATTTTAGAAAAAAGGGCCAAGTGGCACAGAGCAGGGAAGTACAGAATGCGGCCATGTTTACCCTGCTGCTGCTCTTCTGGATTTTTGCCGCCCCAAACTTCTGGAACTCCATCCGGGAACAAGTTACGGCCATATGGAAGATCAGCGGGGAATACTCAATTACAGCTCCTTCCTTGATGCAGCTCGCTTATTTCCTTGCCCTCAACATGGGCAAGGCGCTGGCGCCTTTGTTCCTAGTAGCTCTTCTCACCGGATTTTTTGCCTCTTTCATGCAGATCGGCTGGTTATTTACCACCGAGCCTTTGCTGCCGGATTTTGCCAAGCTCAATCCTTTGACCGGCATGACCAGGTTTTTCTCCAAACGCTCTCTCGTCGAAGTAATAAAATCTTCGCTTAAAGTGGGACTTATTGGGTGGATCTCCTACAAAACCGTTGCTAAAGAATTTAACAATGCTCTCCTCCTTGCGCAATTACCGATCGATGAAACCATCCGTTACTTGGGAGCAACCGCTGCTCTGGTCATGGCCAAAGTCGCTGCAATCATGATTTTTCTTGCCGCTCTCGATTACGGCTTTGTTCGTTGGGAAATGGAAGAAAAGATGAAGATGACCAAACAGGAACAGAAAGAGGAAATGAAGGAGACCGAGGGCGATCCGCACATTAAGTCAAAAATCCGTTCCATCCAGCAACAAATGGCACGCCGCCGGATGATGGCCGCCGTACCCCAGGCTGATGTAATCATCACAAATCCTACCCATTTCGCAGTGGCCTTAAAGTATGAAAGCAGCAAAATGGCCGCCCCAGTACTCCTTGCCAAGGGCCAGGAACTGTTGGCCAAAAAAATTCGCGAAATTGCCCAGGAACATAACATTCCTTTGGTGGAAAACCCGCCCGTGGCAAGATTATTGCATGCAAAAGTGGAGGTGGGACAATCAATTCCGGATGAAATGTTCAAAGCTGTGGCGGAAATACTGGCATATGTTTATTCGCTCAAAGGTGTAAACCGATAATGGAAGCAACAGGAACACAGACGCTGCTCAGCCGGCTTCGGCCAGACGAACTGTTGCGGCGCAGTGACATCATGGCCCCGCTGGGAATTATCGGCATCCTCATGCTGATGATCATTCCTCTGCCGCCTATGCTTCTGGATCTCTGCCTAGCGCTCAACATTACTGTCGGCATTCTCATTCTCATCATCTGCCTTTACTCAGAAAAAGCGGTTGATTTTTCGATTTTCCCTTCCATCCTGCTAGTCACTACCCTTTTCCGCCTCTCCTTAAACGTCGCCTCCACCCGCCTCATCCTTCTCCACGGCAATGAAGGCGGACATGCCGCCGGTTCCGTCATCGAGGCCTTTGGCCAATTCGTGGTCGGCGGCTCCTATGTTGTTGGTCTGGTTATCTTCATCATCTTGGTAATCATCAATTTCATCGTTATCACTAAGGGTGCGGGCCGTATCGCCGAGGTGGCCGCTCGATTCACCTTGGATGCCATGCCAGGCAAGCAGATGGCCATTGATGCCGATCTCAATGCTGGTCTCATTGATGAAACCACGGCCCGACGCCGCCGAGAGGAAATTACCACAGAGGCCAATTTCCACGGGGCCATGGACGGTGCTTCCAAATTCGTCCGTGGTGATGCAGTTGCCGGTATCATCATCACCCTGATCAATATTGGTGCCGGATTTATTATCGGTGTCCTTCAAAAAGGCATGCCTCTGGCCGACGCTGCCAAAAATTACACCATTCTCACCGTGGGTGACGGTTTGGTGAATCAGATTCCAGCCTTAATCATCTCCACCGCAGCCGGTATGCTAGTAACCCGATCTGCTGGCCGCGACGACTTCGGCACGGAATTCAAGGAACAATTTTCGCGTTATTCTAAGGCCCTATGGGTCGTTTCCGCGATTCTCTTGGGGTTTTCACTGATCCCCGGCATGCCGTTTCTCCCCTTTGTCCTTATCGCGGCTGCCCTTGCCGCCACTGCGCACCGCCTCGACAAGGCGGAAAAGGCAAAAGAGGTCGAAAAGGCTGTGGTCGAGCGACCGCAACCAATCAGCAAACCGGACCAAGATTACGAGAAAATGCTAAATGTCGATTTGATCGAACTCGAGGTTGGCTATGGGCTCATCCCTTTTGTCGACGCAGCGCAGGACGGCGAACTCCTTTCTCGCATCCAGTCGATCCGCAAACAGTTTGCTCTGACCAGCGGCTTCATTGTTCCGCCAGTTCACATTAAGGATAATCTGCAGCTCAATCCCAACCAGTACACCATAAGTCTCAAGGGAGTCAACATCTCCACCGCCGAAATGATGCCCGGCTATTACATGGCTATGGACCCTGGACTGGTCACGGAAACCATTAATGGCCTGCCCACCAGGGAGCCAGCTTTTGACCTGCCGGCCATCTGGATCACCGAGAATGAACAGGAGCGGGCACAGGTAGCCGGCTATACAGTGGTTGATTGCATCACGGTGATGACAACCCATGTCAGTGAAATAATCAAACAACATGCCCACGAGCTCCTCGGCCGCCAGGAAACTCAGGACCTGATCGACAATCTCGGAAAAAATTATCCAAAACTTGTGGAAGAATTGGTGCCGAATATCCTCAATCTGGGGATCATCATGCGGGTGTTGCAGAATTTGCTGCGCGAAGGTATTACTATTCGCGACCTGCGCAGCATCCTGGAAACCATGGCCGATTGCGTACCCATGACCCAAGATACCGATGTCCTCACCGAATATGTCCGCCACGCGCTTTCCCGGTCGATCACCGCCATCCATGTACAGAACGACGGAGTGATGCCGGTCATCACCCTGGACCGGAAAGTCGAGGATGCCATTCAGACCGCCATTCAGCACCGGGAACGAGGCAGTTATCTGGCTCTGGATCCCAAGACCGCTCAAAAAATTCTCGACAGCCTCACCTCGTTTATCTCGTCCTTCACCGGCGGCCAGCTACCGGTCCTACTAGTGCTACCCCAGATCAGGCCCCATGTCCGCCGATTGACCGAACGCTACTTTCCCAACCTTGCGGTGCTATCACATAACGAAATCACCTCCCAGATTCGTATTCAATCCATCGGAACGGTGACCATCAATGCAAGTTAAGGTTTTTGAGGCCACGGATATGGCTAGCGGATTGAAGATGGTCAAGGAGGCGCTGGGGCCCGATGCCCTCATCCTATCCACCCGAACCATACGCAGCGGCGCCTTCGGAATGATAGGGAAGCCGATGATAGAAATTACTGCAGCCGTCGACAATACCTGGCAGGAACCGGTGGAAAAATCAATCAACTGCGGACGACGTGGAACCCCGCAGACCCAACCGGAGACCCGTTCCGATATCACCTACGAGGAAATCTGGGCACAAGATATTACTTCACAAAAAATATCACTTCCGCAGCGCCCGCCGGTCAGCCAGGATATACAGAACGAACTGGCAGAACTGCGTAATATGGTCAAGGGACTCTCCAACCGAATGACCGGCATTGATCCCTCGACCCTGCACAAACCCTACGTCGAACCTGAATTCATTGCGCCCACCCACAATACAGCCTCAGTTGACCCGGTCATCGCCTTCCTCATCGGATACGGTATCAACCGGGAGACCGCCCAGGTCGTGGCCCGTTTTACCCGCGACACCATCGAGCAGGCCACCAACCTTGACCGAACCGATCTCATTGCCCTTTTCAAGGCAGCCATTTCACGGCTCTTCACTACCGAAAAACTGCTGGACAAACGACTGACTCGCCAGCGCCGCATCAGCCTCATCGGGCCAACCGGTGTGGGCAAGACCACCACCCTCGCGAAAATCGCAGCCTATTACCTCAGTCAGTTCGGCGGCAAGATCGGCCTGATCACCATCGACACCTATAGGATCGCCGCTGTCGAGCAGATCAAAGTCTACGGTGAGATCATGCGATTGCCGGTGGAGGTGGTTATCAAACCCCAGGAACTTGATCAGGCCCTGGATAAATTCAGGGAGTTCGATCTGATTCTCATCGACACCGCTGGCCGGAGTCCTAGAAACAGCCTCGATTTGCAGGAGTTGGCCGGATATCTTCGCCCTGACCTGGGCATCGAAAACAACCTGCTGCTCGCGGCAACCACCAGGGAGCGTGAGATCGAGGAAACCATCAAACGTTTCGGCATCCTGCCTATTAATAATTTTATTTTCAGCAAGATCGACGAATGCGACCAGTTGGGCGTCCTCCTCAACATTCACTACAAGCACGATACGCCGATTTCCTTTCTCACCAATGGTCAGAGGGTTCCCGAAGACTTTATTATGCCGACTCCTACAGCAATCGCCGATCTTATTATGAATGACCACAGGAACCAACACCATGGTTGAAAAAGCAACAGGGAAAACAGATCAGGCAGGCACCTTGCGGACCAACATGAATATCCCGGATATCGCCGAAGGGAAATTGGGACACGCCACCCGAGTTTTTGCCATCACCAGCGGTAAAGGCGGAGTCGGCAAAACGGCAGTCGTGGCAAACGTGGCTGTTCTCCTGGCACGAATGGGCAAGCGGGTGCTCATTCTCGATGCAGATCTTGGACTGGCCAATATTGATGTGGTCTTCGGACTGGCACCCGGCTTTAATCTCAACCACTTTTTCACAGGTGAACAGGGGCTTGAATCTATCATCACCGATGGGCCCGAGGGAATAAAGATTCTGCCCGCCGGCTCCGGCGTGCAACGCTTTACTCGGCTTGATTCTGAGCAGAAGATGCGGCTGCTGGAAGCGCTTGATTACATGCACAATGATTTCGATTTTGTCCTCATCGACACTGAAGCCGGGATTTCTGAAAATGTTACATATTTCACCACCGCGGCCCATGAAATTTTGGTGGTAACCACTCCGGAGCCCACGGCGATTACAGATGCCTATGCCCTGATGAAATTGCTTTCCAACCAATATCATGAAAAGCACTTCAACCTGGTCGTCAATTTTATCAAGAATGAAGAAGAGGCCCTGGATGTCTACCGCAAACTCACCATGGTAGCCAATCGTTACCTAGATATTTCCATTGACTATATCGGCTCCATCCCCCGGGACAAACTTATGGTGGACGCCATCCGCAAACAGAAGGTGCTGGCACAACTGTTTCCCGATTCGAAAACCAGCCATGCCTTCGAGGCCCTGGCCAGAACCATCATGCAGGAGCCCCAGACTTTGGAGCCCAAAGGATCTATCCAGTTTTTCTGGAAACGTCTGCTTGAATTCGGCGGCAAATAACCACAGCCTTTCTACTCAACGTGCACTCTGACGATAAAACCTACCTTATGTTCCCTCCAGTCCAGCCTCTTGATGACCGCTCCCAACTGATCAGGGAAAACATGCCGCTGGTCGAGTTGGTTGTCCAGCGCATGACCCCCCAGGTGCCGTGCTTCATGACCAAGGAAGACATGATTAGTGCCGCCATGGTCGGCCTCGTTGATGCCGCCAACAAATTTGACCCGACCAAAGGGGTCAAGTTCAAAACCTTTGCCGAATATCGGGTTCGGGGTGCTGTTTTTGACGAAATGCGCAAACTCGACTGGTTTTCCCGGTCCATGCGCGACAAACAGAATCAACTAACTCAAACCATGCTGCGCTTGGAGCGCAAATTCGGCCGATCGCCGGAAGAGGATGAGATGGCCGATGAATTGGCGTTGACCATGGACGAATACCATGACCTGCTCGGCCAGGTCAGCCATCTCGGTTGCGTCAGCCTCCATGAAACCCTGGATCATACTGAGGAAGGTAGAAGCTTTCTCGACAGCCTGGAAGATATTGGAGGCCCCGCACCCGCGGATATCATAGAAAAGGAGGAAATGACCAGAATTCTTGCCGATATCCTCGAAGAACTTTCGGAAAAGGAACGCTTGGTTATCGCCCTGTACTACTATGAAGAACTGACCCAGAAGGAAATCGCAGAAGTACTCAGCGTTTCCGAGGGCCGGGTGTCGCAGTTGCACAGTCAGGCGCTGCTGAAACTACGGGTCAAGCTGCTCAACTCAGAGTTCTACGAACCATAAAGGAGTCTATATGCTCGAATCCATCAACCTGGCCAACTGCAGCATCCTGACCACCGGTCTTTGCCTGTCCGCCTCCTTTTTTTCGATGCAACGCCAACGGACAAAGAGAATTCAGGAGACATTGCGGATTCGGGCGCTCCAGCACAAAATCGACGTCGCACTCCAGGATGATAGCCACGATGCTTCCCGGGAGGCTTTCAGCACAACCTTGAAAACTGCAAGCCTGACCACTGATTTGCAACTTCCCCGCCTGCAGAGCCTGACCAAAATCGATAAAAACCCGCCGGAGAAATATAAGATCCTGGGCAAACTGGCCTCGCAGGGAATGAATGCCGAGGAGATCGCCTCTATCCTGGGCATTTCCGCTACCGAGGCCAGGCAGCTCCTCAGTCTTCGCAACATGGTCACCAACTGCGGTCAATAAGGGGCAACCGGAAGGACATTCTGTATTAAGAATGTGCTTTATATTACCGATAAGAAAATTAACGATTGCGCAATATAAGCATTTTGACGAACGCGGAGTAGTATGATTTCTGGAAAATATAGCGCCCTCAGTGGAGCAGTGGCAAAAGAACAGGCCATGGACAATATTGCCTCCAACCTGGCGAATGTCAGCACAACGGGATTCAAGAAAGATCGCATCAGTTTCGCCGCCATCTTGCGCGGAGCTAAACAGTCAAACAACGCTGGAGGTATCAATTTTTCACGTATACGAAAAATCGCTACAGACTTCAGTCAAGGTGCCCTGCAACCTACTAATAGACCATTAGATGTTGCCATTGACGGCGATGGTTTTTTCAAGGTCCAGAAAAATAACGAAATCTTTTACACACGGGCAGGACGACTGGAGCTTGATGAAAACGGCATGGTCAAAACCCAGGACGGGTCTAATGTCCTCGGTACTACCAATGAGCCATTACAACTCGACATATCAGCCGGTCAAGATATCGTCATTGCCGACAGCGGTACTATTTCCGTTAACGGAAAGTTAGCCGAAGGCAAGATTCAGGCTTTTGCCATCAATGACCAAGCCAAATTAATCAAAACCGGAAATTCGCTCTACAAACTTGACAAAGGGGGGACTAGCCAACCCGAACAAAATTACCGTGTAATCCAGGGGAGCCTTGAGACTTCTAATATCAACATGATGGAAGAGATGACGTCCATGATTACAACCCAACGTTCTTTTGAAGCAGCAAACAAGGTGCTAGAGAGTTACTCCACACTCGATGCTAAATGGGATGAACTCGGCTCGATAAGCTAACGATCCATATTCGAACCAAACCCATACAACAAACTCTACGCGAGGCTAAATAGATGCGATCACTTTGGACAGCTACAACCGGCATGTCGGCCCAAAATCTCAATATGGACGTCATTGCCAACAACCTGGCAAACGTTTCCACCTCTGGATTCAAAAAAAGCCGAGCAGATTTCCAAGATTTACTATACCAGACCATGAAAGTTCCCGGCAGCCCAACCTCGTCAGATACCACCTCACCCACCGGCATCCAGGTTGGACTAGGAGTCAAAACCGGAGCTATTACCAAAGTGTTCACCGAAGGCGATATCGTCCAGACCGGAAATTCACTGGATGTCGCAATTGAAGGCTCCGGTTTTTTTCAGGTGGCATTACCTAATGGTGATATAGCCTACACGAGAACCGGCAGTTTTAAACTCGATGGCACTGGCAGGGTAACCACATCTGATGGCTACCCCCTCCAACCGGGAATTGTTATTCCTGCAGACGCAACTGCAATCACTATCAGCCAAACAGGCTTGATCAGTGCAATTGTCGGCAGCAGCACAACCTCCACGCAACTTGGCCAGCTCGATCTTGCAACTTTTGTCAATCAAGCCGGCCTGATCGCGGTTGGCAACAACCTATTCCGTGAGACCGACGCCTCGGGCACCGCTACTCTCGGCACCCCTGGCAACAACGGGATCGGCACACTACAACAAGGATCTGTAGAAAATTCCAATGTCAACCTAGTTGAGGAAATGACCAATATGATCACGGCTCAACGTGCCTTTGAAATCAATTCTAAAGTGGTGACAACTGCAGATCAAATGTTGCAAACCGTCAACCAAATGAAGTGATAAATTGAAATACTTTCTGTCTTTTGTTTCTCTGAGTTACTTACTGATATTCTCTCTGGAAGCCCACGCTCAACTCTCGGTTAATTTCCAAACCAACGCCAGCGTCACTGGAACCAAAATTACCCTGGCTGACGTTGCGATTATCCAACCCCCCGGCTACGAAGCAGACCAAATCGGTAAACTCCCAGTGGGCATAGCACCTTCTCCCGGTACAACGAAAGAACTCTCTTCCGCCTCGATAATCACATACCTGCGCTACCGGCCAGAGTTGACCAAAGTTGATTGGCAAGGTAGCGAAACTATTCTTGTCCAATGCCTGAGCAACCGTGTTAGCCAAGACCAGATCAAACAAATCATCACTGATTATCTGAAGGAAAATAGCGCAAAATTACCGAAAACCGAGATCCGCTTCACCTCCACCCGATCGCCTGACGACCTGACCTTCCCTTCAGGTAAAATGAGTTGGAAGGTGACGCCATCCAATCCGGAAATCATGGGCAGTTCAAGTTTTTCGATTTCTTTTTCTGTCAACGGGAAAACCACTGGAACCTGCGTTGTTCATGGCAAACTTGAAGCACTTGCAGACGTGGTTACAGCTGAAATCACCTTGCAGAAGGGGGATCTGATTACAAAAGACAACATTTCATTGAAACAGCAAAATCTCGACGGTCTCCACAAACCCTTTCAAAGTATCGAACAACTCATCGGCATGCAGGTCGCTCGAACTATCAACGCTGGAAGAGCAATTGAGCAAAAATTTATAGTTTCGCCCCCAATTATTAAAGACGGTGACCTAGTTAAAATCATTGCCAGGAAAGGGGAATTACAGATCACTACCGAAGGGGTCGCCAAGGCAGAGGGACGACTTGGCGAGACCATTCGAGTAAAGAACACCAACTCCAATAATTTGATTTACACCCGGGTTGATGGCCCGGGTATCGTTTCTGTGGAGTTTTAATTATGCAGCGATTGCTTTCTCTCAGATCACCTCATATGCCGCTCTGGTTTCCTGGGAAAATGGTGTTTTTCGCTCTGGCGGTGCTAACCCTTGCCATCCTTGCTGGTTGTGCTCCCAAGCACAAAGAGGTAACGGCTATTACAGAACCGCTTGAGGAACCGGTGACCGCCGACCCAAAACCGCAATCACCTGGAACACTATGGAACGGAGATGACGGCAACTGGTTGGCTGATGTTAAGGCCCGTAGAATCGGTGACATTGTCACAATCGTTATTAATGAGCAGGCCAGCGCCTCCAAAGTAGCGACCACCGCTACTGATCGCTCTTCGAACATAGCTGCTGGGATTTCCAGTCTTTTCGGACTAGAAAAAACAGTGGTGAAAAATAATAGCAACGTTACTCCTTCCGCGTTGATTGGCGCCAACTCTGACAATAAATTTTCCGGCAGCGGTAGCACCACCCGAGCAGAAAATCTTGTTGCTACTTTGACCACCCAAGTGGTTGAAGTATATCCAAACGGTAACATGAAAATCCGAGGAGGCAAATCGGTGACTGTCAACAATGAAAACCAAATTATCTACCTCACCGGAATTGTTAGACAGGCCGATATTATGGCTGACAATACTGTGGGTTCAGGAAATATCCTGAACGCACAAATTTCCTACACTGGTAAGGGTTCAGTATCCGACAACCAGAAACCCGGTTGGGCGAGTCGAATTTTTGACAACGTCTGGCCCTTCTAATGCGCCACTGTGCAGCAATATGAAAACCCAATACTATCTCATTGGCGTCATCTTTCTTTTTCTGTTGACTTGTAGGCAAGTCCAAGCGACCCGAATCAAGGATCTCGCCGATATCGAAGGTGTCCGTGAAAACCAATTAATGGGTTACGGTTTGGTTATCGGACTAAGCGGATCCGGTGATGATACCACAAAATCGCTTTTCACTAAACAGGCCATCGCCAACATGGTTAAACGTATGGGCGTAACTATGTCCGCTGATGTTTTCACGCAGATGAGAACCAAAAATATTGCTGCTGTGATGGTAACAGCTCAACTCCCACCTTTTGTCCGTCCCGGATCTGCTATTGATATTCTGGTTTCCTCGATCGGAGATTCAACTAGCCTCGAAGGTGGCACATTATTGATGACCCCTTTGAAAGGCTCGGACGGTAATACCTACGCTGTTGCCCAAGGGCCGCTCGCTGTTGGTGGCATCGCGTTTGGTGGCAAAGCGGCAAAAGTTCAGAAAAATTTTCCAACTTCCGGCCGAATTCCTAACGGAGCTGTTGTCGAACGTGCTGTAAATTATGCATTGCCGACTACGGGTGACATCCTGTATCAATTACGAGAAACCGATTTCACCACCTCGGCCCGGATGGTCGATGCCATCAACCGCCAATTCGGTAACGGCACCGCCCACTCGATGGATTCGCGCTCGATCAAAGTGCAAAAACCAGCAGGATTCAAAGGCGATGTAGTGGCCTTCATCGCCGCCCTGGAAAGCATTGATTTCGAACCAGATAGACCGGCGCGGATTGTGGTAAACGAACGTACTGGCACCATTGTTATGGGTCAGGATGTCCGGATTTCGACAGTTGCGGTATCACACGGCAATCTAAATCTGATCATCACCGAATCTGCCGAGATTTCGCAGCCTAATCCATTATCCGGTGGCACAACCGTGGTCGTTCCAAAAACCACAATCAACGCTACTGAAGATAAAGGAAACCTTGTTGTTTTACAAATGGGAGTCAACCTCGGCGAAATTGCTAGAGCGCTGAACGCCATAGGAGCCACCCCCCGAGACCTTATCGCTATTTTTCAAGCCATTAAAGCAGCAGGGGCGTTAAAAGGTGAACTTGTTATCTTGTAACTTATATTATATGCACATCACTTCTAATTATATGATCCATATGCCATATTCATTATTGTCCCTGGCGTTGCATCATAAACAAATCATGGTCAGATATTTAGGTCTCATAAATGAAAACTACTCTTGATCCATCATCTATGTTGACCGCGTCGCAGAAAATGCCAGATGCCAATCGTTCCCAGCGAGACAAAAAATCACTGAAAAAAACCTGCCAAGGTTTCGAAGCAATTTTCATACAATCTCTGTTTAAATCCATGCGAAAGACAGTTCCCGACGGCGGATTGATTAAAAAAAATTCCGCGGAGGATATTTACAGGAATATGCTAGACCAGGAAATTGCTACAAAAATATCAGAAAAACAAAGCCTTGGGCTTGCTGATCAAATGTATCGGCAGATGGAAAAAAAGTTGCCCTCCTCAAAATAATGTTTCTTTATCTTTTTTTTAAAAAAAATGTATTTTTTTTGTAAAGTTTCTCCCTGCCAATGCCGATAAAGAAGTAACAGAAAGAAGTATTTTCTGTTAAAGACGGGCCACGATGGCCCACAAGCACTGCAGGGAGGCAGATAAAATGTTAATATTTACTATCAGATTACAGAAACTCTATCCAACTATCGAAACTACAGCCTTGATATTTACATGGTTTCAAACTGTAACAAAATCAATATATAAGCATATCCCTCTCCCCCGGCACAACAAATCTGCAAAGCAAGTCCACCCCTTAAACACATCCATTTCTGGCGGTAAGCAGCTGATTTCCTACGATCCAATAGGACGCAGTTTTCAAGAGAACCAGACAGCCCTAATTAAAGGACAAGACCCTGATTTTAAGAATAAAACAATCAACATCACCACTAAAATTTTCCGGAATACTCTAGAACACTTTAATAGAGATAGATGTTTTTGTAATAAACAGGCAGCCTATCGATTCATCCGATTTAATGCAGAATTGACAGCTAAAAATCCATCACGCATTGATTCCATCAGGGCTCGTATCGATAAAGGATTAGCCGATGCCAAAAAAATCTTTTGGGATTGGTTACCAATTATCTCCAACTTGAATCATTCTACAGCGATAACAAAACAAAGTGGTTGGGTAGCAGTACCGAATACGGTGTCCTGACAACTTTTTCTAAAGGTGAACGTGATGACTGTAAATTTTTTTGGAATACAAGGGACGGGGCAGATCGGTGGTCTCAACAAAATCAACCGATCCGGTGAAGCCAAAAAAACGGCGAAAAGTGATGAGAATGAAGGTATATCTTTCTCCTCCTCCCTTCAAGGGGCATCTTCAGCTCAATCTTTAGCCAAAACGGAAGATCCAGAACGCGCCGCCCGTGTGCAAGAGTTGAAAGCACAGGTTTCTAGTGGTCAGTATAATCCTGATCTGACCAAGGTCGCTTCCAGCTTATTAAAATTTTTGGTAGAAGGTTAATATTTTTTTGGCTACGGGAATGCCCGCAGCCTGCTGTTTATCCGCGCAAAACTTTCAAGATTACGGAAAGACATAATGATATGGTCCTTAAACTTGATAGCTATGACCACTTAACCGTAAGAAATATTAAAGCTGAGGTGTTATCTGCATCGAATCTACTGTTAAAATTGGTTACATCCTAAGAAAATATAAAATCGACGCAATACCTTTCTTGGAACCTTGTATTTGGCCTAAAAAAACACAATAGATTTCTTGACCGAAAATTTTACCGAATCTCCAATAGCTCTTAATAATTTCCATAGAATAACACTAGAGTAATACTTTCAACAATCACCATTTGTTCATAAACATTTGATCGATTCATATGGTAAGCGCCCTCTAACGTCAAAATATCACAACCTATTTGTCGTATAGATTCTATATTCTATTACTCTAATACAGAACACAACATCATCACATAATGATAATTCAGAACAACACTGTAGAAATAATTAATAATTTCAGCTAACAAGATGTCTAGCCGAAATAATGAGTATAGATTTCACATTTTACATCCATATGTAAAATTATACATTGTGTAATTTACACTATAAAAAAAATATAATAAACTTTTTACATTAACAATATTTATTAATTATAATCGCCCAAATCTGTCGATAAAGAGATAAGGATCACATTCTCCTGCTCTTAATGGATGGGAAAACATATTCAAAGAGGTACCTCCATGTCTTCTGTGTCCTCAACAACTTCAACAGCTGCAACAACTTCAACAGGATCGACGACTTCGACGACTTCGACAAACGCTGGCAGTTTGGTTACATTTTCTGGCCTAGCAAGTGGTGTAGATACAGCCTCTATTGTCTCATCTATTATCCAGGCAGACAGTCAACCTATCACCGATATGCAGAACCAGGAGACACTCCTCAAGTCTCAATTAAGTACCTACCAGCAGTTCAATACCTTATTGAACAGCTTCGAGGCATCAGTCACTGCACTGAACAGTCCTGATGAGCTAAAATCCTTTCAGGTGGCCAATAACGGATCAAATTATTTTTCAGTTAGCACCAACAGTCTAGCTAATCCGGGTAATTATTCGGTCAAAGTCGTTAGTCTCGCCCAGCAGCAAAAAGATGTTAGTAATCTTAGCATGGATACTAGCACGACGGGCATACCCGATACCAACACAACAAATCTGACCGGCACCCTCACGATAGGAGGTCAAGCCCTCAATTATAGCGGCGTTACCTTAAACGGATTAACCGACCTCATAAACAATGGGAATTATGGAATTTCAGCTTCGATGGTCGATGAAGGCAATGGTGATGGTTACCGATTAATGATGACTGCCAATACAGCTTCTGATACGGGTATTGATATTATCGGCACAGGGAGCATTTCCCTGGACACCACAAAAAATGGACATACCGTTAGCGGAACCAGAGCTGATGTCAATGTTGATGGAGTGGATTACTATAGCACAAGCAATACTGTAACAAACGCCCTGAAGGGCACTACCATCACCTTGCTGGGCGAGAACACTTCTACAAGTAATGTTTCTATCACATCTGGTGCAGAAGGTGTCATCTCTACCCAGCTACAAAACATTGTAGACAATTACAACGCTATCAACACAGCTATCCAAACTATTTCCACCTCCGACCCCAGTACTGCTAACGCTATGCAAAACATTCAGTATAGCCTGAAAAATTTTCTAACTAGTCAAAACCTTGTTAATCTTGGGATTTCATCTGACTGGCAAACCGGAATCGTTTCTTTTGACAGTACTAAACTTTCTGCTGCATATACTGCCGACCCTAGTGCCGTCAGCAATTCCCTATTTGGAGACAACAGCAATGGTATCATGAATGAGATGGATAATTATTTGAACGGGCAACTCGATTCCACTAACGGATTTCTAGCCACTAAAACAAGTAGCATCAACGATCAGACCTCGCGCTTAGACACAAACATCGCAAATTTTCAAACGAGGATGACCGCGAAGCAGGCGCAGTTAACTGCTCAGTTTACTGCTATGGAAACATTAGTAAGCAGTCTTAAATCACAAGGGAACTACCTCACCAGCTTTTTTAATAGTTATAATAATACGAGCACCTCCAAATAGGTCAGAAAGGGCATCAAAAGGTCAAGAGGTTATGAACGTTTCTAAGTTGAGTAACTTGGTGCCAAATTATAGTCGGTAACCACCGTGGAAGACTGACTTCCGATGTCCATCGATAATGATTGTAAGATCTGGGATTGCCGTGGGATTTTGAGTTCCCCTTGCCTAACTCACCATTTTCTACCCTCTTATATTTCCGCTTAATCCAGTAAATACCTATTCGTGTCCAATCTCTTCAAAAGAGTATCAATGACGCTCTTTCGTCGCGCGCCTATTTTTTTTCCCGATGGACCTAAACATTATTCTATATCCCGTCGATAATCTTATTAAAGAATGCGATTGCTAAAAAAATAAGCATATCCTCAAGTAATATTTAACTGAATCCCAAATCGAACATACTATCTTTAACAATTATTTTTTCTCTCCAGGATGGAGAGTTTTGTTGCACGGATGCGCTTAACTGCCGACAGGCAAGTAATTGCGGCAAGACTACAGGCATTAAGAACCGGTAGCTGATCTTTTTTCAAATAGGGTCAGATATTGGCAACGGTGTCAAGGAGGAAAAATGTCAGGAATTTCCAGTGCGTTATATTCAGCAATCAGTGGCCTGGATGGCAGTTCTCAGGCCATGACTGTTACCGGTAACAACATTTCAAACAGCAACACAATGGGGTTTAAATCTGGCACCGCTTCTTTCTCGGATCTCCTCTCGGCCAGCATCGCCAGTTCCAGCGGCGGCTCCCAAGTCGGTCGTGGTTCACAGGTGCAGGCAGTAGAGACCAATTTCAGCCAAGGTGGGTTTCAATCGACAAGCAGCCCCACAGATCTTGCTATCGAAGGAAGCGGCTTTTTTATTGTACACAATCCATCAAACACTACTAATCTCTACACCCGCAACGGCTCTTTCACATTCGATGATGCCGGTTATTTGGTCAACGCAGACGGTGATCGCGTTCAGGGTTCGAGCTACAATGCCAGCGGATTATTGGCCAGTGGCAATCTTGGAGATATAAAGGTTGATCACATTGCTCAGATTCCTGCGAAACAGACATCCACCGTCACTCTCCAGACCAACCTCGATTCCAATTCAAGCATAGTTGGGCCATTTGTTAATACCAACGCCAACGCCACCTCCAATTATTCGACCGCAACCACAATCTATGACTCGCTAGGCACAGCCCATCAGGCAACTTGTTATTTTACCAAAACAGGCGATAATGCCTGGGACTGGAATCTAGGGGTTGACGGTGGTGATCTTACCGGTGGAACAGCTGGTACTCCGGATATAGTAGGCAGCGGCAGCCTTACCTTTAATACAGACGGCTCCCTTGCAACTGGCGCTACTCCTCCAGCGATTACCACTCTACCGTGGAACAGTGGTGCATCTCAATCCCAGCAAATCGCCTATACTTTTAATCCAACCCAATTCAACACCACTTCCACCGTTTTTTCTCAGAACCAAGACGGATACACCTCTGGTCAAGTCACGAGTGTCAACGTTGGGACGGACGGAGTGGTTAATGCTGTTTATTCCAATGGCGAAACCATTGCTGAGGCCAAAATAGCGCTTGCTACTTTTAACGATACAGGCGGTCTCTCAAAAGCAGGAAACAGCCTTTACACCTCTACCCCTACTTCAGGAACCCCAACCATTGGTTATCCGGGCCCTTCCCAGGGGACACTGATCACTAACTCGCTGGAACTCTCAAATGTCGATGTGGCAACGGAAATGGTTAATTTAATCACTATCCAAAGCAATTATTCTGCGAACTCAAAGGTCGTCACCACCGTTAATGAAATGCTTCAAGAATTAATTAACCTGAAGCAATAACAATGGCAGATTAATACCATGAATCAATCATTACTGCTAAAAGACTACCTCCAGACACTCAACGATCTCCTCACCAGAGAACGCAACGCAATCACCCATCTACGCATGGAGAAGCTGAACACTATCCAGCAAGAGAAAAGCCGTTTACTTGCACAGTTACAGTATGTTACGGTGCCTGTAGACCAGGAACACAACAGCCTCATTCAAAAAATAAAGATCAACAACGAACACAATCAGCTTTTGCTCCAATCTGGCCTGAAATTGATCTCAAAATTAAAGGAAAATGTTCGCCGTCGATTGACGTTAACGTACGCCGCACGAGGAAGCTCACTCACTATCGGAGTGGGACCCCGTATATTTAATCGGAGCGTATAACCGTGAGCAACCTAATCTCCTCACTCTATTCTGGCGCTAGTGGCCTTTTTACTAGCCAGACAGCGATTCAGGTCACTGGTAATAATATTGCCAACGTCAATACCCCAGGATATTCGCGGCAGACCGCTAATATTACAAGCTCAACCCCTTTGGAACAGGGTAACTTACAATTGGGTACTGGCAGTACGGTGAGTACCGTTGATCGGGCAGGAGATTCCTTCATCACTAATCAATTAAATACTCAAAGCGCCACTTATAGTGAATACAATGCAAGCAGCACGCCACTCAGTGATATTGAACAAGCATTCAGTATTGGAGATTCCAGTTTGTCAAGTAGTATTAGTAGTTTTTTTGATTCCTGGGGAGCGTTGAGCAGTAATCCTTCCGGGGCAACAGAACGGCAGCAAGTGCTTCAAACTGCCGGAAATTTAGCTAACACTTTCCAACAAATCAACCAACAACTGACCCAAACAACAGACGGAATCAACACCACCATTGAATCGGCAATACCAAGCCTGAATCAACAATTGCAACAAATTGCCACTCTCAACAGTAACATCCTACAAACCGAGACGGCGTCGAGCAGTGATGCCAACACCCTGAGAGATCAACGGGATCTATTAGTACAAAAGGTGAGCGAAACAACTGGCGCCACCACATATACAGACAAGCAAGGCATGACGTGCCTGCAATTGCCCGATGGCCTGCCGCTGGTCGCTGGCAATGTCCCCTCAACCTTTTCCACTACCCAGATTGCTGGGCTGACTCAGATCAACTTGACCTGCGGTCAGACCAGCTCTTCCTTGAGCAACAACGATTTCGGTGGAGAATTCAAGGGATTGCTTTCAGTCCGTGACGTTACCATCCCACAATTCAAGGACAACACTGATCAGTTGGCCTACACAATAGCCACCGACGTCAACACCCTCCATACAACGGGGATTGATCAAAATGGCAACGCAGGCACCAACCTGTTTAACCTCACCGCCCCTACTGATCCAACAGCGCCTGCATGGCAGGGGGCATCTGCTTCCATTACGGTTGGCATCAGCGACCCCAAGCTGATCGCCGCAGGAAAGACTTCTTCAACCGGTGATAACAGCATAGCCTTAAGCATGGCCGACCTCCCAGACACTGCCAGTATAAACGGCTCCACTTATAATGAAAACTATGCGCAAATTGCTAGCGATGCCGGCCTGTTAGTGAGTAGTAATGAACAAAAAGTGACCGACAGCTCTCAACTAATGAACAATACTCAGACAAACCTTAACTCGATTTCCGGAGTTTCTACAGATCAAGAAATGGTTAACCTTATCCAATATCAAGCAGGTTACTCAGCAGCTGCAAAATATATTTCAACCATTAAAGAAATGCTCACCACATTGTCACAGATGTAGAGGTACTTATGATTATCACTAATGCATCAGCGTACCGCATCTTACAAAACAATATGACCCAGGACTCCAGCACGCTCAACCAGCTCTATATCGAATCATCATCTGGAAAGGCGGTCACCAAGCCCTCGGACAACCCTTCGGCAGTTGGAGCGATTATCAACGGTAATAGCGATATCGTTACCGGCCAACGGTATATTACAAACTGCCAGAACGTACAAAACAACCTTACAACCGCAGAAACAGCTATCAATTCAGTTGAAGGAATAATGACTAGCGCCAAAGAGATTGCGGTCGAAGGAGCAAATGACAGTCTCACGCCATCAGATCGAAGTACACTAGCCAATCAGGTTAGCCAGTTAAAAGATTCACTTCTCGGCCTGGCCAACACCAAGGAAAATGGAAAATATATATTTGCTGGATATAACGATCAAACCCCACCATTTTCAGAAACACCAGTAACTAATGTTGTGAACTATACTGGCACCAGCGATCACCAGATGATTGAAGTCAGCCCCGGTACAACCGTGGCAAACAATATCACAGGAAGCGACTTATTCACGAGTCCTGTCGATCTGTTTGCAACACTAGACAACCTCACGAGTGCATTAAACAGCGGTGACTCGGCCACTATTTCAGCCCAACTGACACCTATCGAGAACGCATCTAACCAGGTTACCACACAACTGAGCCAGCTAGGCAACACCAGTTCCAGGATGGATGACATGATAACGATGCAACAAAGCGCACAGGTCACGGTAAAATCCACCCTCTCCCAAAATCAAGACGCCGATTTGGCCACGGTATTGTCTAATATTACCCAAATGGAGACCTCATTACAGGCTACCATGCAGGTAACTGCCAGGGTTTCTAATCTCAGCCTGATTAATTATCTGTCATGAGAATACAAACAACCACCCCGCTGATCATATTTTTTAATATCAGAGAACACTGACAGCGGAAGATAAGATAATTTATTATATCCTGTTCAACAAACAGGAGGCACATCTAGATCTAATTAACGATACGAGAAACTTTTCGGATGCTGCCAGAAGTGGTTGCTGCTTGATAAGGACGTTACTCTTTACTTTACACTTCAAGATACCCTGCTAACCAAAATTGTCTCCCCGATTATTAATTTCCCTTGGGTAAACCCCCGGCTTTGCCCTGATCTTTACCCATATTTTTGCTGGACACCGGAAATATGGGACACGGAAGGTGGTTGACGGGGAATGGCTGTCATGACCTTCCACATTTCGGTTAGGTCATTTAATCTCTGCAAACCAAGCCAGAGGGTTTGAGTGCCCGGTTCACCATCACCCTTCCGGGCGAGAAAGCCTCCGAGAGCGGCGACCATCCGAATCGCTTCTCGCAATGTCGGGGGCTTATCAGTAGGAATTGGTTGCTTGGTAATAAAAGCTGTCAGGGCTTTCCATTCGGCTTCTTCGAAGTATATTGAGCATGGAACATCAGGCGTTTCTCTGCCCAGTTTGGTGAGATGATGGATTCGCCACGCGACGACCAGATCAATAGCCAGGCATGCTTCCAAGCGATTGGCGCTCCCTAGTTGTCGATTTTCTATGCGGCAACCGCTTTTTAACGTCTTGTGAAATACTTCGATGGTCCACCGTTGCGTGTACCAGGATAAGTTGTGTGGATACCGAAATGCCGGAGAAAACTGCTTTATGGTGGACTCCGGAAGAACCTCGGCGGAATGTTCCGCGAACTTGCCCGTCAGAAAGAGAGCCGAGTAGAGGAAGGGCATTTGCAACCAGATCATGTACACATGTTGCTGTCGATCCCACCGAAGTATTCGGTGTCGCAGGTGGTTGGTTACATAAAAGGC
>Ga0364909_10039_pt1 | contig 57347 bp, 56 predicted proteins | sample SorcelJu500001C3_3_FD_206966 | JGI IMG/M metagenome (GOLD analysis project Ga0364909, IMG submission 206966) | Enriched cells from Trout Bog Lake Hypolimnion, Wisconsin, USA - BchlTB.June25.5000.01.C3 | ecosystem: Environmental > Aquatic > Freshwater > Lake > Hypolimnion/Profundal zone | place... | reverse complement strand
TCGCCTGATCCGGGTGATGCCCAACACCCCGGCTCTGGTGCTTGCCGGGGCCTCGGCCTTCAGTCCGAATCTCCTGGCCACGGCTGACGACTGCCAGGTCGCCGCCGCGATTTTTTCCGCTGTGGGAATTTGCGTTCAAGTGCCGGAGAGTCAACTGGATGCGGTGACAGGATTAAGTGGCAGCGGACCGGGGTATGTCTTTACCTTCATCGAGGCGATGATCGACGGTGGCGTGCTTGCCGGTCTGCCGCGCCCGGTGGCCGAACAACTGGTACTCCAAACCGTATACGGGTCAGCCAAGCTTGCCTTGGAGACCAGCGAACATCCGGCCATCCTCAAAGGAAAAGTGACCTCACCCGGCGGCACGACCATTACCGGTTTGCAGGTGCTGGAAGCCGGAGCATTCCGCGGCCTGGTCATGGGGGCGGTTGCAGCGGCAACCGTACGTTCCCAGGAGTTGGGTGCATGAATGTCGGATATGCAGGCATCGTTACCCGTTCGCAAAGTCAGAAGGTAGAGCAGATAGGGAGGGAGGTGGTCGCCTGGTTCGCAGAACGTCACATCAAAGCGGATCTTAACCGGATTGCCCCCGAAATGGATGTCCTGGTTGTGCTCGGTGGCGATGGCACCTTGCTGCATGTGGCTGATAAGGCCAGCGAATACCAGCTGCCGGTGCTTGGGGTCAATCTGGGCAATCTCGGTTTTTTGACTGAGGTTGCTGCTGATGAAATGTATGATGCCTTGACCACCCTGCTTTTGGATGATGTCCGTATAGAAAAACGGATCATGCTTTCCGCTGCCTATGTCAGTGGGGCGACAGGTGAAACGAGCAGGTCGGTATCTGCTCTCAATGAGGTGGTGATTGTCAAAAAAAGTACCGAAGCGATGATCCGCCTCCGTTGCTGGGCGGATAAGGAATACGTGACCACGTATCGGGCCGATGGCCTGATCGTGTCAACCCCTACTGGGTCCACGGCGTACAACCTGTCGGCAGGGGGACCGGTCGTTCATGCCGAACTCGATGCGGTGGTGGTTACTCCTATCTGCCCGTTCATGCTGGAATCACGCCCGGTACTGATGGGATCGCAGCACAAAATCACCACCCAGCTCCTGGCACCGGCCGGGCAGGTCAAGGTTATCGTAGATGGAGTATTACAGTGGACCATTACGGAAAATGACTATCTGTTAGTGCAAAAGGCGGCCAACCCTCTCTTGATCGTCAGTTCACCATGGAAGAGTTATTTCAACATTCTCCGCAGCAAACTCAACTGGGGTGGAGCCACCGTCGATGTACCACTGCCGGCAAAGGTCGATAGAAAAAGTTAGACACCGCTTGCTAGGGCACGCCTGTCTTTATTTTTTACGACGCTGCAGGTTGTATTTTTTCATCTTGTATTGGAGGAGGCTCTTTGTGATCCCTAACTGCTCTGCTGCCCTGGCCTGGATATAGGCGGCATCTTCCAGGGCCTTGCGTACCAGCCTTTCCTCAATGCCATTCAAGACTTCGGCAAGACTCAGATTGTCAGGAATGAACTGATTGAGTTCTAACCCTGTGCTCCACTCGTGAGCGTTGCTCAGTTCGCTCGAATCCGGTTGTACATCTTCAGGTTCGATTTTATCGCCATTACAGAGAATGGCGGCGCGCTCAATGGTGTTCTCCAATTCCCGCACGTTACCTTCCCAGGGCAGGCTGACAAGCAGCCGCAGCGCTTCCGGTGAGATATCGAAATATTTCCCCAAATTTCTGCTGTTTTTTTCGATAAAATGGGTCACCAGGGCCGGAATATCATCGACCCTCTCCCGGAGAGGGGAGAGATGGATATGAATGACATTGAGCCGGTAATAGAGATCTTCCCGGAAATGTCCTTTGTCGACTTCGTCCTTCAGGTCCTTATTGGTGGCGGCCAGGATGCGGACATCGACATGTTGCGTCACATTGCCGCCGACCCGCTCGAAACTTTTGTCCTGTAAAACCCGTAACAGCTTGGCCTGGAGTGGGGACGGCATTTCTCCGATCTCATCGAGGAAGAGGGTACCGGTATCGGCCAGTTCAAACCGCCCCTTGCGCATGCTGATAGCATCGGTAAAGGACCCTTTCTCGTGGCCGAAGAGTTCGCTTTCCAGCAGATGTTCGGAAAGCGCCGCACAGTTGACTGAAATAAAGGGGGCTTCCTTGCGGGGGCTGAGGTTGTGAATAGCCCGGGCTACCAGTTCTTTCCCTGTTCCCGATTCGCCGGTGATCAGTACCGAGGAGGGGGTAGGGGCCACCTTTTCGATTAACTGGTAGACCGATCGCATCGACGGACTCTTGCCGATCATGCCGCCGAAGCCGGAACGCGGGGTTGCCTCATCGCGCAGGCGCCTGATCTCCCGGATCAGACCGTAATGTTCGATCGCCTTCTTGGTGCTGGCCACCAACTGTTGATTGGAAAACGGCTTGGCCAGGTAAGTGAATGCTCCGAGTCGCATGGCCTCAACCGCTTTTTCCACTTCGGCGTAGGCGGTGATGAGGATGACCGGCAACTCCTTGTTGAACTCTTTGATTTTCGCCAGAAATTGAATGCCGTCCATCCCCGGCATCTTCATGTCAGAAAGGATGAGATCAAGATCGGTGCTGTAGACTATGGGCAGACCCTCCAGACCGCTATTGGCGGTGAAGACTTCATACCCCTCATCCTTCAGCAGTTCCGCCAGAACAATCTGATAGTTGGGTTCGTCGTCGACAATGAGAATGGTGTGCATGGCGGCTATACAAGGAGAAGGTTATCGGTTTTGCCCGTGTTGACGGGCCATTATGGCATCAATAATCGAATAGGGCGGGCAAAACCCCTGGGCCCTGCCGGCGAGACGGTGGGAGGGACGGGTGGCGCCATGGAAATCGCTGCCGCCGGTGACGAGAAGATTGTATTCGGCGGCGATTTTTTTCAATCTTTTTTTTGTTTTCCGAGTATGGCTCGGATAATACAGTTCCAGACCATCAAGGCCTCGCTGCGCCAGTTCTCCGATCAACAGCGATTGGGCGCGCATTTCCGGGTCCAGTTGTCCGGGGTGGGCCAGCACAGCCAGTCCGCCGGCACGATGGATCATATCAATAGTTTCGGCGGCGGAATAGCTGAAACGCTTCTCCCAGGCGGGTTGGCTACGGCCGAGATACTGACGGAAGGCATTGTCGAAACTGTCGACCACCCCTTTTTCAACCAGCAACCGGGCGATATGGGGCCGGCCCGTCTGGCCACAACAGGATATTTTGCTGATTTCCGCCGCGGTGATCTCGATTCCCAGTCCCTGCAATTTTGCCAGGATAGCGGAATTTCGTTTGTCCCGGCCCTCCTGCAGCGGCTTCAGCCATTGATGCAAGCCCGGATCCGTTGGATCAATATTGTAGCCGAGGATATGCAGGGTGTATTGCCGCAGAGTCGTACTGATTTCCACGCCGCTCAGGACGGTGATGCCGCACTCCTGACCCAGTCGCTGCAGGGCACCTACGCCCTCAACCGTATCGTGATCGGTGAGCGCCAACCCCCGCAGTCCATTCTGTACGGCCAGGTCGACCAGTTCTTGTGGGGTCGAGGTGCCGTCGGAATAGATGGAATGGGTATGAAGGTCAACACACATGGGAACGGAGCCGGGTAAGGGATAAGGGGGCGAGCAATGCCGGAAGCAACAGGATGCTACCATTGGCAGTGTAACCATGCCCTCTTCATTGTGCAATAACCAAATGAAATTGCCTGAGAAACGGCAACTTGTCAACAACCGCGCCCATTCTTATTCTTTATTGCAATCAACACCAAGAACACTCCAGGGAGAGGCGTATGCCGGGACGACCACTGCGTATCGATGAGCACCGAATTGAAGTTGAACCCTACTATCTGCAGACCGGCGAGGAGTTAGCCATTGCCGAGGCCGCCTATCAGGAGGGTATGCCCTTGCTTTTGAAAGGCCCTACAGGATGCGGCAAAACCCGGTTTATGCAATATCTTGCCTGGCGACTGCAGCGGCCTCTGGTCACGGTTTCCTGTCACGACGATCTTTCTACCAGCGATCTGGTCGGCCGGTATCTGATCCGGTCCGGGGAAGCGGTGTGGACCGACGGGCCGTTGACCATGGCGGTCCGGGCCGGGGCCATCTGTTATTTGGATGAGATTGTCGAGGCGCGCAAAGACACCACGGTGGTTATCCACCCCTTAGCCGATGACCGGCGTGAACTTCCCATCGAAAAGCGGGGCGAATTGTTGACCGCCCCACCGGAGTTCATGTTGGCGGTTTCCTATAATCCCGGGTACCAGAGCGTTCTCAAGGATTTAAAAGCCTCCACCCGGCAGCGCTTTGTCGCCCTGTCCTTTGACTATCCCGCCCCGGAAAAGGAGATGGAAATTGTTTGCCGGGAAGGGGGCTTGGGGATTGAAGTCGCCCGACCCCTGGTCAAGCTGGCGGCCATGACCCGGACCTTGAAGGATTCAGGTTTGGTCGAAGGGGCGTCAACTCGCCTGCTCATCCAGACCGGCAAACTGGTTGGCCGCGGCATCGCCATCAAGACCGCCTGTCGCGCCGCCATCAGCGAGGCCCTCACCGATGACCGGGAACTTCTGGCCGCCCTCGATGAAATGGTCAGTTCACTTTTCTGAATATCTATGGATCTGGAGTCGTTAAAAACCAAGTTTTATGAGCTCGTCGCCCCCAGCCTGCCCAACGAATGGGATGTTGAGGAGGCTGTATCCGCGCTGACCGGAGGAGAAGAATCGCTGGTTAACGATGTCTTTTCCCAGATTCCCGCTATCTGGCCGGTTTCCCACTCTCTCTGTTTTGCCTATCTTGCTGCCGTAGGGCCAGCGTTGAACTGCCTGACCGTTGAGGAACTGCCACTCTGGGTGCATATGATCCTGGATCAATACGAGACCGGTGGATTGCATGGGGCGCAGTTATTCATGGGTGATGTTGCCCGCCATTTTGTCTGTCACCTGCGGGGGCAGGGCGGGTTGCGTTTCTCCGAGGTTCGCTCCCGGCTGCAGCCCTATCTTAATGGACTTGCCGGCCGGGAGATACCGCTGGTCGCCTCCGATTGTGCTGCCACCGACACGGAATCCATCTTCCTTCCCAGGGAAATCGGGCTGTTTTCCAGAAATGAGGAAAATTTTCAACTCTACAAACTGATGGTTTCTTTCCAGTGGGCCACCATCCATGCCGGCACCTTTGTTGCCCCGCCAGCACTGTTCGCACCCCAGGCAGTTATGCATCCGTTGGAATATTTTTTTGCTGATTTCGTCGTTCCTGCGAATGCCCGCAGTCTGTACCATTTTTTTGAAACCGGACGGGTACTCTCCTTTTTGCGCGAGGAACTCCCCGGCCTGATGCGGGAGGCGGCGACCATTTTACCACGATTACCGCTCTCGGCGGATACCCAAGAAATTCCTAATCTGCTTGATTGGTTACAACAGGGATTACTTCGCGGGATCGGGTCTGCTGCCGGTCTGTCGGGGATGCCTGAGCAAGCGGCCCTGCTGCTGCAGCGGTGTCAAATACCAGGTGCGGATAACCAGGTCAGCCTTGACGCAGTTCGGGAATTAATGCCGTTTCTTGCCCAAAAAGAAGAGGACCTCACCTCTACCCAGCCCCTGGTTTTTCAGGGACCACTGCGTCTGCAGGAGATTCGAAATATCCAGATGAAACGGCGACAGGAAAGGGAACTTCGATTTGTCGCCGCGCTGACCGTGCATCTCCAGCAGTCCCGCCCAAAATCGGTAACCGGCGAGGAGAAAGATACGGACCGGCAAAATACGGTTGTCGGGCCGCAAGGACAGGATCTTGCGCTTATTGTCGAGACGGAAAATAAAGCGCCACAGGGAACACGCCCCTTGACGTCGGTACGAATCGATAATCAGGAGATTCCCCTCAACGAGGAGCTTACGCAACTGGCCGAACAGATCCGACAGGATCTCGGCGTGTTGCCGGAAAACTATATCAGCAGTGCGGCCGGTAAGGCCGGGCAGGGAGTTGATGTCAATCATTCGGTCGTTCCCGCCGAGGGGCAGGGGATGATGGCGCCGGTAGTTTACGACGAGTGGGATTGCCGACGCAAAGGGTTTCGCAAGAACTGGTGCGTGGTCACGGAAAAAGAAATTGTTCCGGTGCAGACCTCGTTCATCGAACAGACGCTACACAAGTACCAGGGGCAGATCCGGCGATTGCGCCATCAGTTCGAGCTGATGCAGACGCAAGAACATTTTGTCCGCAGGCAACGGGACGGCAATGATATCGATCTTGACGCCCTGGTCGAATCCCTGGCCGATATCTGTGCCGGACGACCGCCTTCGGACCGGCTTTTCATTCGCCTGAGCCGTGAACAGCGCAATATTGCCGTCTATTTTCTGGTGGACATGTCCAATTCCACCGAAGGCTGGGTCGGCAAGGCGATCAAAGAGGCATTGGTACTGATCTGTGAGGCCATGGAGGTGCTCAATGACCGCTACGGCATCTACGGTTTTTCAGGGATGCGGCGTCTGCGCTGCGAACTGTTTCCGGTCAAGCGCCTGGATGAGCGGTATTCACGGGCTGTCCGCCAGCGAATCGGTGCCATCGGCCCCAAGGAATATACGCGCATGGCCCCGGCCATCCGCCATATGACCTCGCTCTTTGCCCAAGTAGAGGCAAAGGTCCGACTGCTGATTGTGCTCTCCGATGGCAAACCCGAGGACTACGATGACTATAAAGGGGAATATGCCATTGAGGATACCCGGCATGCCCTGCTGGAAGCCAAGGCCAAGGGCATTCATCCTTTCTGCATCACCATCGATCGTCAGGCCCATGCTTACATGGCCCATATGTACGGCGAGGTTAACTCTATTTTTATAAATGATGTCAGTCGATTGCCAGCGAGAATGCCTGAAATATACCGTACCCTGACGACCTGAAAAAAAACATCGACTCCAACCCCTTTTCCTTAGAAGAGACTCTACCGGGTTGTAGGTTCTCTGGTTTTACTTGAATGCGTCCCCGGCATGTTGTTTAACCAAAGGAGAAAAGGTTTTATAATTCCATTTTTTATTCGGGTTGATATATGCGTTGGTATCACACTGTTATTTTTGTTTTTTTTATTATAATTACTGCGGGGGTGTCTCCTGCTGACGAGACCGCGAATTACTTAAAGGTAGAGGCCTATCGCTTTTATTATGGCAAGGATAAACCCATCGATTATGCGAAGGCCCTCCAACTGTATCAACAGGCAGCGGAACGGGGCGACGCAGAGGCGCAGTTCATTGTTGGTGGTATGTACTATCTGGGAAAAGGGATCGACCCCGATAAAAAGAACGGTTTTAAATGGTTATTGAAGGCTGCGGAACAGGGGAAAGTTTCGCCGGAGTCGCTGGGCATTATCGGCGGAATGTTTTTTCGCGGAACCAATGTCCCCCAAAATTATCTGGAGGCCAAAAAATGGCTGACTGTGGCTGCCGAACACGGCAACCTGGCAGCGCAGAATGATTTAGCCTACCTCTTTTTTTATGGTCTGGGGGGAGAGCGGGATTACAAAAAGTCGCTGGTCTTGTATGAAAAAGCGGCTCTGCAGGGTGATGTTCTGGCGCAGGCAAATACCGGACTGATGTATGCTACCGGTATAGGCACTGATACCGACAAGGCCCGCGGGTATGCCTGGTATTCCCTTGCGGTGAGCGGTGGCAATACGTTTGCAACCATCAATCGCAATAATCTGATGCATGATATGACCTGGGAGGAACTGAACCGCGCCCAAGCGCTGTCAGTTGAACTCTATCGTCGGATTGAAAAAATGGTCGTCCCAGATCCTTTCGAGCCCGAGGCCGCTCAGAAATAATGCTTCGCTTCGTTTCCACACTCATTATATCGGTACAGCAGAGCCAATATTTCCTCAATAGTGCTGCTGGTATAGATGGACTGACGGAGGTAGGCCGCCCCGGGGAGACCTGTTAAAAATCTGGAAGTGTGATTTTTTATTTTGAAAAGAACCCTTTCTACCTGCAGATACCGATCAGCCAATTCCAGGTAGCGCTCAATGACCGGTAATCGGCCGGATAGGGTGGTCGGCTGGCCGGTTGGCGAAAAAATCCAGGGGTTACCGAGTGCCCCCCGACCCACCATAACCGCATCACAGCCCGTTTCCACCAGCATCTTCAGACCATCAGCATGGGAGAGAATGTCGCCATTCCCGATCACCGGAATGGAGACCGCTTCTTTCACGGCCTTGATCATCTGCCAGTCAGCCTGTCCTCCAAAACCTTGTGCCCAGGTCCTCCCATGGATGGTCACTGCCGATGCTCCGGCGGCCTCGGCCATGGCGGCAAATTGCGGTCCATTGATCGTGTCGTAAGTCCAACCGCTCCGAAATTTGACGGTTACCGGCAGCGGCGTGTTGTCTCGAACGGCCTTGATGATGGAATGGGCGAGTTGCGGGTCTTTCATTAAGGCAGAACCGCAACCTTTTTTTATGACCTTGCGCGCCGGGCAACCCATATTGATATCAATGAGGTCTATCGGCCAAGTGGAAATGCGTGCTGCGGCCTTGCCCATGAGCACTGGATCGTTGCCGAAAAGCTGGACCCCGAAAGGGCGTTCGTCAGCCATAGACTGCATCAGATCCATCGTGTTTTTTTGTTCCTGGACAATTCCATGACAGCTGATCATCTCTGAATAGCAGAATGCCGCCCCATTCTCCCGGCAGAGAAGACGGAATGGCAGATCAGAATATCCGGCTAAAGGGGCAAGAGCGAAGGCGGATCGCTGAATAATGGCCCTAATGGGGGAGAGGGCATGATATTGACAATCAGGAGATAGCATGGACAAGAAAGGAAAGCAGGACAAAATGAGAGGCGGATTATTTTCTTAAATTCTGTTTTCTGATTTTATTGAGCGTGCCGATGTAAATATCTTCCGACATTTCATCAATGATCGTTGCGAGTGCCATATCATCGGCAGCGGTATTTACCGTCTGCACCGTGTAATCAGCAGTATACAGCTTTCCTGGGACCTCCCAGAGAATCGCACCGGTAGCGAGGTCTTTGAGGACATAGCGGACAACAAGTTGAACTTTGGTGCCGGTGGCATCCGAGACACCATTCCAGGAAATGCTGGGCAGGGTAATGGAGATGATCTCTCCGGTCAGGACGAGATCATTCGGAGTGGTGTCTTTGGTCAGAGCAACTTTTGCGGATTTTTGAAACCAGTGGGCCAAGGATTGATAAATCTTATTATCAAGTCCCAGTTTGTTGGTTCGATTCTGCCAGGTTGGCATATAGACGGAACGGGAGGGGCCTTCATAGACATGAGGAAAATAATAGCCGCATCCGCTCAGTAACAGTGCATAAAGCAGTATAGCACCCATTCCAAATCTTCCAGTTTTCAGCATGGTATTCCTTGTGAGCGTTGGTGTCATCCGCAAAGCCTTTGTCAGGAGGAAACTAGGCAACTAGCATTAATTACAAAACAATATTAACAAGTTTCTTTTGCACTATAATGATTTTTTTCGGTGTTCTGTTGTCCAGGATTTTTACGATTTTCTCGTCGGTGACAGCCATTTGTTCCAAAACCTGATCATCAGTATCGGCGGCGACCTGCAATTTGGTCCGCACCTTGCCATTGACTTGCACAACGATGGTTATCTCTTCTTCCCTCGCCGCTTCGAGGTTATATTTTGGCCAAACAGCATCGTTGAGCGGTTGCCGGTGGCCCGACATCTGCCATAGTTCCTCACAGAAATGGGGTACCATGGGAAACAACAAGGTGAGGATTGTCTCCAGGGTTTCACACTGCACCGCCGGATCAATTTCCTTTCCGCTCTCCGCATTTGAGGCGGCAAGGTTAACCAGTTCCATGACACCTGAAATGGCAGTGTTGAAGTGAAAATTAGTATCAATATTATCCGTCACCCGGCGAATGGTCTGATGCGTCTTTCGGTGCAACTGTCGAGACGGTTCGTTCAACAAGGTGTTATCGATAACTCCTGAGAACTCAAAACATGACATATTATTAGTAACCAATCGATATACCCGATTGAGAAACCGTGAGGCCCCGTCCACTCCCTGGGCGTTCCATTCAAGGTCGCGTTCCGGAGGCGCTGCAAACAGGGAAAACAGACGCACGGTATCGGCCCCGTATTGTTCAATCAGTTCGCTGGGATCGACCACGTTGCCTTTTGACTTCGACATCTTGGCGCCATCCTTGATCACCATTCCCTGGGTCAGCAGATTGGTGAAGGGCTCGTCCACGGTGAGGTAGCCAAGATCCCGAAGCATTTTGGTAAAGAAACGCGAGTACAGCAGATGGAGGATGGCGTGCTCGACCCCGCCAATATACTGATCCACTGGCAGCCAATAGGCAGCGGCTTCCTGATCAATGGGTCCGGTCGTCAGCCCGGGGTTGGTGTAGCGGGCGAAATACCAGGACGATTCAACGAAGGTATCCAGCGTATCGGTTTCTCGCCGGGCAGCCTTGCCGCAGCGCGGGCAGAGAACGGTAATAAAATCCTCCTGCTGATGCAGCGGGCTGTGGCTTCCTTTCGGTTCACCGGCCCCCGGCAGCAGGATAGGCAATTCGCTCTCCGACACAGGGACGATACCACAGGTGTCACAATGAATAACCGGGATAGGCGCACCCCAGTACCGTTGACGGGAGATGCCCCAATCACGCAGGCGATAGGTAATATGCGGTTTACCAAAACCAGCTTTTTCCGCATACTCGATGATTGCCTGGTGGGCTCGGATGGAGTCAATTCCAGTGAATTGGCCTGAGGCCGTTAATACGCCCGACCCTTCCGAGGCCGCATTCATCGTGCTCGGATCAAGAGGTTCGCCTTCGGGTTGCACCACAATCTGGATGGGCAGACCGTATTTGCGCGCAAATTCAAAATCCCGTTGGTCGTGGGCAGGAACCGCCATAACGGCGCCGGTGCCGTATTCCATAAGCACGAAATTGGCGGCATAGATCGGTATCCTTTGGCCAGTAAAAGGATTGAGGCAGTAGCTGCCGGTGAAGACCCCTTGTTTCTCCTGCTCCTGTTCTTGATTGGCCCGTTGTTTGTCGATAAGCGCTTGTTGTACGAAATCTTCGACTTCCTGCTGCTGAGGCTTACCGGATGTCAAAGCTCGGAGAAGCGGGTGCTCGATTGCCAGCGACATGAAGGTTACCCCGAAAATAGTGTCCGGGCGGGTGGTGAAGATGGTAATCGTCTGGTCGCTGTCTTCCACTTTGAAATCGCAGGCCAGTCCGGCGCTTTTGCCAATCCAGTTGCGCTGCATGGTGACAACTTTCTCCGGCCAACCGCTCAATTTGTCCAGATCGGCAAGCAACTCCTCCGCGTAGTCGGTGATTTTGAAAAACCAGCCGTGCATCCTTTTGGGAAGCACCGGCTGATCGCAGCGCCAGCAGGCACCGTCAATCACCTGCTCCCGGGCCAGTACGGTCTGGCAATCGTCGCACCAGTTGACTGTGGTTTCCTTCCTGTAGATCAGTCCCCGCTCCAACATTTTGAGAAAGAGCAGTTGTTCCCATCGATAATAATCTGGGTGGCAGGTGGCAAGCTCCCGGTCCCAATCATAGCTCAACCCCATGGCCTTGAGCTGTTTGCGCATATAGTCAATGTTGTCATACGTCCAGGAGGCGGGATGCACTCCCCGTTTCATTGCCGCGTTCTCGGCCGGCAGACCAAAGGCATCCCAGCCCATGGGATGAAGGACATTGAAGCCCCGCATCCGCTTGTACCTGGCAATGACATCGCCAATGGAATAGTTGCGGACATGCCCCATGTGAATATTGCCGGAAGGATAAGGAAACATCTCCAACACGAAATATTTGGGTCGTTTGGCCTGATGGGTGACTTTATAGGTCTTGCCCTGTTCCCAACGCTGCTGCCATTTTTGTTCAATGACCTTAAAATCGTATTTATCGTTTGTTTGCATGACGGGTTGAACGGTTATGAAGATTGATTTGAATAAGCGGTAAAGTGTTCAATTGAAATCGGCCTCCATTGCGAAACCCTGTTCCGACTGATACTGCGGTGCCGGTGGACGGCCTGTGTGATTTTCAAAGGTGGTATACTCACCGAGAAAGGTCATTTTTACCATGCCGGTCGGACCGTTGCGCTGTTTGGCTATGATGATTTCCGCAAGCCCCCGGTTGGGATTGTCCTCAGCCCTGTTGTAGACTTCATCCCGATAGATGAACATGATGACATCGGCATCCTGCTCAATGGCACCCGATTCTCGCAGGTCGGATAATTGCGGCCGTTTATCGGTGCGGTTCTCCAGGCCTCGATTGAGCTGAGAGAGGGCAAGGACGGGGACATTGAGTTCTTTGGCCATAGCCTTGAGCGACCGTGAGATCTCAGATATTTCCTGCGTCCGGTTCTCGGAATTGGATTTGCCTTGCATGAGTTGCAAATAATCGACAACAATCAGCCCCAGGTTATGTTCGGATTTCAGGCGCCGAGCCTTGGCACGCATTTCGAGAACAGTAAGGCCGGCGGTATCATCAATATAGATCGGAGCGTCGGAGAGCATGCCTGTAGCTCTGGTCAATTTCGGCCAGTCGTTGTCGTGGAGCTTTCCGGTGCGGATGCGTTGGGAATCGATCCGCCCCAGCGAACAGAGCATGCGTAGAGCAAGAGACTCCATAGACATCTCAAGGCTGAAGACTGCCACCGCGACTTTACCGAGAAGACCGGCATGTTGAACGATATTCATGGCCAACGCCGTTTTGCCCATGGAAGGACGGGCGGCGAGGATAATTAATTCGGCGGGTTGCAGGCCCGCGGTAATTTGATCAAGTTCATCGTATCCGGTTGCCACCCCGGTAATATGTTCCTGTTTTTCGAAGAGTTTAGTAATACGGTCAAAGGCTTTGGGCACGATTGCGGACATGGATTGAAACCCTTGGCCTTTATTCGTGTGTGCAATTTCAAATATGGTCTTTTCCGCTTCTTCAATCAGGGATTCAATATCATCTTGAGCATCATAGCAGCGGGCTGCGACTTCGGAAGTGGTCTGTATTAAACGTCGCAGAACTGATTTTTTTCTGATGATATGCGCGTGATGGACCAGAGTGCCCGCAAAGGGGATAATGTCAGTTAATGAAGCCAGATAGGCGGCGCCCCCTATATCCTCCAGTTTGTTTTGATCGCTGAGTAATCCGGCAACGGTAATGAGGTCATGGGGTTCCCGCTTTTCGAAAAGCGTAAGCATCGTTGCGAAAATCGTTTTGTGGGCATCGCGGTAAAAATCGTCAGGTTTGAGGAGTTCAACGATTTTGAGTAAAGCTTTGTCTTGGAGAAGGATGGTTCCGAGGACTGCATGCTCCGCTTCTATGTTTTGCGGAGGAAGCATTCTTGCAGGTTGCGCAGTGAGTGAGGGAAAGGTGTACTGCATAACTTGATATATTGAGGGGTAAAAGAAGACGTTTTTCGATTGCCGCAACTATACCTTTACCGGTATGGAATGGCACGTTGAAAATGAAAGTGCCTTTTCTGAATACAGAAAAGGCACTTGCTCTACATTCGATGCATCCGAGGCATATTCCCAACCTGCGTATGAAGGTTAGTGTCTAGGTCCACGTCCGAAGTACAGGAGTTCGGTCAAAAAATGAGGTAGCTTTCTATAATATTCAGCAAATTTGAGGAAATGCCCGCCCGAAATGGCTTGTAACAAAAAGTGACAAGGCAGGTGGGCAATGTATTGGGCTGAGTTTCATGCAGAGCCATAAAAAATTAAAATCTTTCTTGCCATCCGTAATTTATTTGGCATCGCCAATGGTCTCAGGAACTACCTGGATAATGATGTGCGCGGTTGTTTGGTAGCCGGTTTTAATGGCTATTTTATATTCACCAAGAGTCTTAATGGTATCTGGCATAACGATGACTCTCTTGTCAACAGTGATTCCTGCTTGTTGCAGGCCAGTGATGACATCGGTACTCGTTACTGAGCCAAATAACCGGTTCTCGTCGCCGACGCGTTTGCCGATCGTAATAATTTTGCCTTCCAATAGTGCGGCTAGACCATCGGCTCGTTTCTTCTGATCAGCCAGTTTAGCGGCAATAGCCTGTTTTTCTTTCTCAAGACGAGCCAGAGAAGCTTTGTTTACCAAGACCGCCTTTTGGCTCGGAACAAGAAAATTTCGCGCATAACCAGGTTTTACTTTTACAATTTCACCTTCTTGGCCCAAAGTTTCAATTGTTTCTTTTAATATAATTTCCATTGATATAACCCTCTTCTTTATCGTATGTATCAATTATTCAAGATTGTCTGTAAAAAATAGACGGTCTGTTATTTCGGGGTATTCAACCTGTTCATTTTTTATTTTTCAATTCTCTGCCTAAAATCAAACCAGATATCGCTCATCCCTAAGAAAGCTAGAATCAGCAGGCCATAGCTCTGAATGATCAAAACGAAGTAGAGTATTCCTCTTATGTATAACGGAATATTCCATCGTTCCAGCAGTGCTATTAAAACCGCTAAGCCTTGAAAAAAAAACAATAGGCCAGAAACCAGCAGCATCCAACCGCTCACATACTGAAGGTAGCTTCTACCGATCAGCAGAATTGCAATTGCAGCTATGGGAACCCACACCAGCTGGTCGGGAAGTTTCCAGGTCGAGTATTTGCCCCAAGGATGGGCACTGTTGCGCAACCGGCTAACCAACGTATTGCAGGTGGCCATGTTAATCCATATAGTGATAACCAGTGCCGACACCAGTAATCCTGGCAGCAGTTGAGGTATTGAAACCTTCAATACCTCAGTGACCTGCTGTAGATTATACACCATTTCCCCAGACAGGCCTGCCTCTTTGGAGGTGTAGAATTCTAAGGATTGTTGAAATCCTAGATTGAGGACCTCGAGCAAATACCTGTACGGATTAGTGCTGGTAACCGCACCGTATATTCCCCAGAACAATAGCCATGTTAGGCTAAGGACTGCAACTCCCTTGCCGCCACTTACTGCCACTGATTCTTGGGCAGTAGCACTCTTGAAAAGTGAGTAACCCAGGGGGATAAGGGTCAGCGAAAAAAGAAAAGCTTCCAGTCGGTGCGCGAGAAGCGCACCTGCTCCTGCCAGTAAAAGACCAATAGCTAATTTTTTTGTTCCTGATATTAATCCGTTTACCAGCAACAGGTAAAATACTGGTATAGCTAGTAAGCCGTTGAGCCAGCCAAATAATTGAGGACTCAGTGCCGGAATAAAGAAAAGAAAGCTAATAAAAAGGAATTGGCCTAAGGAAAATAAATATTTATTCAACCCGAAACTGGTCATCACTATAATCTGGACGCAACCTTAGAACTGAGTTGCTCCCATATATGGCAATAATGCCAATTGCCGAGCTCGTTTTATGGCTTCGGTTAACTGCCGCTGGTGCTTGGCGCAGGTGCCATAAATACGCCGAGGAATAATTTTGCCACGTTCTGTGACAAAATTTTTCAGTATTTTCACATCCTTGTAATCGATAGTAACGTCTTTTTCAGTACAGAAACGGCAAACGCGACGACGCGTATAAACTTTTTTTGGCTGTGACATAAAGCTACTCCTTCAAATGATACTAGTGACTTTGGGCGCAATTTACTCTTCAGTGGACTCGTCTTCCAGCGCTTCGCTATCAAACTCATCGACTTCGGTATCTTCTGAGAGGGCAATTGCACTGGCAGCGGCTTTCTCAGCGATTCGTTGTATCTCTGCTTCAATGCTTTCTGCATTCATTCCGTCACCGAGTTTTACGGTGAGGAAACGAAGGACTCTGTCATCAATTTTAAAAATACGCTCAATTTCGTCAACTGTACGCCCGGGAGCAGCGTAGTTCAGATACAAATAGTATCCCTGACTTTCTCTGTTGATCTCGTAGGCAAGTCGTTTGATGCCCCAGCGATCAAGGCAAATGATTGAGCCTCCATCATTTGTAACAATAGCATTGGTACGGTCAATGATTTCGGTGAGTTGTTCTTCGCTCAAATTTGGGCGTAGAATGTACGTGGTTTCGTAATGACGCATGATTCCTCCTCGTGGTCAAAAGGTGGCCCTCGCTTCAATCCTGGCGGTGAGAGCGAGAAGGTTAAGGTTGGTAAACTTTATATAATAGTAAAAAATAAGAGGAAATGTCAAGAAGAAAGCTATTTAGGGAGGGAAGATCGTTTTTCAAGGGCTTTTATGTTTTCCCATTGCGCACGCAACTCTTGTTCATCGGTAACGGTTGTGCCAGAAAAGACATGGGGATGTCGTCTGATCATCTTAGCAGTAATCTGAGCAAAGACATCATCTGCAGTGAAACATTGTTGCTCAGAAAATATAGAGATCAACATGGTGAGGATAAAAAATACATCTCCAATCTCCTCACATATTTCTCCTTCTCGACCGTTATCAATGGCTTCTGCGAGTTCTTGACATTCTTCAAGGAGATATTTTTTTAAGGAAGCCGGGGTCTGTTTGATATCCCAGGGACATCCGGTATTGCCGCGCAGCGTCGAAATGACGTGCTGCAATCTGATAAAACCACTGAGAGTTTCTTCCTGAGACGGATCCATGAACTCACCTGGATTCGAGAAGGTGGAGAGCCTGTTCGATCCGGCTAACTTCGTCTTGATGATGGTCGCTGAGGATCGTTTCTAGTTTTTCGAGCTGCATCGACAAGTTGGTGTTGATCATTTCGAGATTCTGAATGGTTTGTGCAGCGGAAGATTCGGTAACATTCATCGCTTCTCTCAGATCACCGGCATTCTTCATCAGGGCTTTTATTTCTGAGATCTTTTCGAGTCGAAGGAATAATTCATCAAAATTAACTGGTTTTTCCAGGTAATCAACTGCGCCTTTTTTCATGGCATCAACCGCGGTATCAACGGATGAATGTGCTGTGATGACTATGACTTGAATTTCAATACTTTTTTCTTTAGCAAGTTGGAGAAGTTGGATGCCACCAATTGCCCCTGGCATGATCAGATCGGTAATAACCACATCGAAAGGCATGGTATCGAGCAATCTTGCAGCTTCTGTCCCGTCAGTAGCCACTACGACGTCATAGCCTTCCTTGCCAAGTCGTTTTTCCAGTAATTTCAGGATGACCGGATCATCGTCGGCGACAAGTATCCTCATTGTATTCATAGGCACACCATAGAATTTCATGTAGCTGTTTATTTCAACTGATAAAAAATTGAGCGGAGATGTCGTTTCGGAATGAATCTCGGGCAGATTCCCGTTAGCGATTCAGTCGAGCCGATGAGCAGGTATCCATCTGGCTCCAAGACATCGGCAATTTTGTTAAAAAGTTTTTTCCTGTCTTCCAAAGTGAAATAAATGGCGACATTTCTGCAAAGTACTATGTCAAATTTGCCAAGACCGGTGAAAGGCAACATCAGATTAAGTTTACGAAAATTAACCATGGCTCGAAGTTGATCGTTCACTTTCCAGGTCTGGCCCGACATTGTAAAATATTTGAGCAGTTTGTCCCTGGCCAGCCCCCGTTCTATTTCAAATTTATTGTATTTGCCACTGCTCGCTTGGGCAACGGCGGCATCGGAAATGTCTGTGCCTGATAATTTAATGACATATTTGGAGAGATCACCCAGCAGTTCCTGCAAAATGATGGCCACTGAATAGAGTTCCTGTCCCGTTGAACTGGCGGCACTCCACACCTTCAGGGATGGTTTTTGCAGGGAATTTCTGGAAGATCGCGCATCTATCAGTTCTGGAAAAATTTTGTGTTGCAGCAGTTCAAAGGGACCCGTGTCGCGAAAGAACAATGTTTCATTTGTGGAGATGGCATCAATAATCTTACGTTCGATGGCTTTGGTAGCATCCGCTTTGGCTTTTTTAAAAAGATCCTGGTAGCTGGAGCAGCCCTGTTCCTCGGCGATGGCATTTAACCGTGTCTCAAGGAGATATTTTTTACTCTCATCAAGGTGTATCCCTGATATCTCATAGATATACTTGGTGATAAGTTTGATCTCTTCAGGGGATATTGTTAGCATGATGACCGTTTGCAGAAAGACACTTATTTGATTGATTTTACAATTTCATCGGCAATCTTATCCAGAGGGGCCACCACATCGGTCAACCCTAGTTCCGCCGGGGCTTTGGGCATACCGTAGACCACGCAACTCTCTTCATTCTGTCCAATGATTAACGTGCCTTTTTGTTTGAGTATTTGCAACCCTTTGGTCCCATCAGAGCCCATCCCGGTCATGATAACCGCTGTGGCCCGGCCCACATAATAGTCGGCGATCGAGCGAAACAGATAATCGGCCGATGGTTTGCAAGAATTTTCGGGAGGATCGTTGGTGATTTTAATCAAACGATTTGTTCCGTCCGCAGACGCGACCAATTTCATTTGTTTACCCCCGGGAGCAATATAGACAACATTAGCTTGGATAGCTTCCCCGTCTTGCGCTTCCTTGACCGTCAGGGCACATTTGGCATTGAGACTGTTCGCAAGGGATTTTGTGAATACAGGCGGCATGTGCTGGACAATCACGATGGGAACACCGAGGTCCCCGGGAAGCATAGGCATCATCCTGGCAAGGGCATTCGGGCCACCGGTGGAAATGCCGATGGTGACGATCTCGGATTTTCCCTGCCGCCGGATCCCCCCAGCGGGCACAGAGGCAGCGATCTTGCGATCAACAGAGCTGGTTGATGATGTAACCGATAGCGGCCGCGTATAGTTTGTTGTGACAACCGTTTTTCGGATAAGGGGATTGCTTCGTGATCCCACCTGCTGCAGAGCTCCGACCGCTGTGCGGCCAGTCTGGAAAGCTTTGATCAAGGGGATAAGCAAGGTGCGAAGGTGCAGCTTGCTTTCAGCTATATTTGCTGCACTGGGTTTGAGAATGAAATCATAGGCCCCTAGTTCCAGAGCACGCATGGTCATGTCGCCACCTTCACTGGTCAATGTGGACACCATGATGGCTGAAACCTGGGGAGCATGCAGCTGAAGGTACTGGAGGACCTCGATGCCATTCATTTCCGGCATCTCGATATCGAGAGTGAGGAGATCGGGTTTAAGGGTTTGGATTTTTGAAATGGCGATTTTGCCGTTATGAGCTACCCCCACTACCTCGACGTTTGGCATTTCCGAGAGGATGTCGCTCACTGCCTTTCTGTAGACTATGGTGTCATCAACCACCAACACTTTAATTTTTTTTGTGAACATGAACAGCGTGTCTTTATTTTAGTATGGGATAATAATGTTATTCAGGTGAAAGTTATCGTTCCAGACTTCTGTTCAGATTGTCCGATTCGATCCTCAGCACTTCCTTGACGTTAAGGATGCCAATTAATTTATTCTCAGTCTTATACACTCCGGTAAAGAAGCCACCTTGGATGCCAGTCATATTGGCGGGAGCCGGTTCAATTTTATCTGGATCAGCCATGACAACATCGCTGATTCGGGTGACCAGCAGCCCTATATGCTCGCCAGGGGCGTTAACAATAATATTGCGCGATTCATTGCTGAGCTCGGCTTTTCCTAAACCCAATTTTTGGCCAAGGTCGATGATGGTAACGATCTGACCACGCAGATTGAGAATACCCATCATGTAATCCGGTGCTTGCGGCACCTTGGTCATTTCCAGGAGCTTATTGATTTCTTGGACCTTGAGAATATCCATACCACAAAGGGCATCGCCAACATAAAAAGTAGCGAGTTCGATAATGCTTTTGGTCAGTTTGCTTGGCTCAGCCATTGTTCAACTCCGCTTAGGGTTGATTAAAGAATAGTATTAATTTTGTGCTGCCACGATTCAAACCTTGAAGTGACGCACCAATTCTTTCAGTTTTTCTGCCATGTGGTTTAAATCGACAGCGCTTGCTTTCACCGTGGCGCTTTCTTTTGAAATTGAGTCAGCGGCTTGGCTAACTTCAGTGATATCTTGGGCTACAGAACTGGAAACCGTAGAGACTTGCGCCACATTTTCAGTGACTTCCTGGATTCCGATGGATGCTTGACTGATGTTCTCGGCGATCTCTTTGGTGGTGGCAGACTGCTCGTCAACAGCAGTAACAATGGAGGTGACAATACTATTAACTTCCCCTATGACCTGCGTGATCTGTTGAATCTGTGCGATGGTCGTATCGGTGGAGGTCTGGATGGAATTGACGCGGTTCTTAATTTCCCCCGTGGCGCTCGCTGTCTGTTTGGCGAGTTCCTTGATTTCATTAGCGACAACCGCAAATCCCTTCCCGGCTTCACCTGCCCGGGCCGCCTCGATAGTTGCGTTCAGGGCCAGCAGGTTTGTCTGTTCAGAGATTTCGGTGATCGCTTCTGTCACCTTGCCAATTTCAATCGCAGCCCGCCCGAGTTCATCGACCTTTTCTGAAGCCGAGGTCGCTTCTCGCACTGCCGTTTTGGTAATTTCCTGAGCTTTTTCCGTGGATTTAGCAATGCCATTAATGGTTGAGGTCATTTCTTCGGTAGCGGTGGAGACCAGCGCGATATTGGTGGCCGCCTGTTCAGTCGCCGCAGCTACGGTGGACATATTGGCACTCATCTCTTCGGCGGCGGCGGCAACGGAAATGGTTTTTAAAGCAGTGTCGCTGGCGCTTGCGGAAAATTCATCAGCGGAATCACCGAGTTTTCTGGACGAATCGAATAACGTTTCGCCTGCGTTGGAAATATCCTTGATCATACTGTTGAGTTTTCTGGTCATCCCGTTCAATTTTGCGACCATGTTGCCGATCTCGTCGCTGGTTTTCGCTTGTAATATTCCACTGAGATCACCCTCTGCTATCCTGTCAATAAAACTGTTCACCTCGCGTAATGGGGAGATAATATTATATTGAAGCAGGTAGATACAGACAATGGCCAGAATTGTAAGGGTGGCGGCAATCGATATAACGACGTGCCACCGGGCATCTGCTATCGTCTTGTTGGTTTTTTCGAGTGAACTGATAATTTCAAAGGCTCCATGGACCTCTCCTTCACGCCATCCCTCTTTCGTCCCACCTGTGGCATCTTTCCCGCCGATAGGGTCGCCATGGCAGTAGAGACATTCCGCAGTCAGCCGAATAGGTTTAAAATAACGGATCTGATCATTCTCAATAATAATTTTTTCTGACAGATTGTTCCGGGTCAGTTCCTCCAGTACATTTTTTTCCAGATCAGTCGGATTATTTTGGGGGTTTCTCGGTGCTATTTTGGGCACCCGGAAGGTATACCCGGCTTCTTTGGCCTTGGTGGCGGCGACTTGCATGGCGGTGACAACCGGCACCGCGTCCAGAATGTTGGTTGAGGTCAACTGGTCAAACGGCTTGATTACACCGCTTTGCAGTTTTTTTGCCATCTGATCACGGGTTGCCTCGGCCATCAAAACAATACCGACGCTTTTGGAAATTATGGCATCCTCTGCTCCGGATTTGATATCGTTAATCCGCTGCCAGGCAAGTATTCCAGAAATAATGACGGGGCCAAGCAGGGTGAGTGTCAGAATCTTCCATTTAATACTTATAGTTGATAGTCTCATTTCGTATCTGCAGAAGCTAAGGATTCAAATTTATTGACGTCACGAAACGTCAAGCTGTCACGACAGATTTTGCGTATCGGTGGACGCACTCCATCAGCCGTTCTTTATCGAGTTTGATGTGGTACTCATCGATACCGACCATCTTGCCCCGCGCAATATCCTCATCTGCCGCCAAAGTGGTCAGGGCGATGACCGGAAAATGTCTAAACCGACTATCACTTTTTATTTTTTCGGTTAATTCAAACCCGTTCATATTGGGCATCTCGATGTCTGTCACCACCATGGTGATTTCATCGCCATGTTTTTCAAGGACGCTCCACGCCACCTTGCCGTCTTCTGCTTCAAGGACATTAAATCCGGCTTCTGTCATATAACCTTTCACCTGATTTCTGAAAAAATTAGAATCCTCGACAATGAGGATGGTCGGCGCCTGGGTTTGATCGACATCAATTTCCGCGTAAGCAACATGATCCTCGAACCACTGTGGGTTGGAAATCTTCATGATTTCAAAGATGTTGACCAGCATGGTGGTTTTACCGGCAATGATGGCCGACCCCATGATGCCTGGTTGCTTGAGGGTAATATCATCGATATCTGTGGAGATTTCGATGGCGTCGATGGGACCGGTGGCCAGCAATCCGACATCTTTGCCAGCAAGATGAAAGACGATGACCAATAGATCTTTCCGATCGGCCAAGGGCAGCACTGAGGCCACCTCGTCTATGCTAACCAATGGTAAACTGCCGCCTCGGTATTGCATGACCCGCCGGCCACCAATCTCTTCGATAGTATCACAGTGGATTTTCTCGACCCGTTCAACTTGATTGAGCGGCACCCCAAATTGTTCCGTCGGTGAACTGGAAAAGGTGAGCAATGCCTGTTTGTCGCGGCTTTTGGTAATCGCTTCCTTGGCGGCTTCAGCCAGTTCCTTGCCCCGTTCAGAACCTTCGAGTGAGGTCAAACCTGCCATGCGGGCTATGTTGCTGACATCGAGAATCAGGGCAATGCGGCCGTCGCCCATAATGGTGGCGCCAGCATACCCCTGGCATTGCTGCAGGTGTCGTCCCAGCGGTTTGATGACGATTTCCTCGGAATCATGCAAGCGGTCGACAATAAGGCCGTATTTCATGACGCCGGTGGATACCACCACGATATTGAGAGCGCTCGAAGCGCTTTGCCGTCGTTCATTCGCCTTTCTGTTTTTAATCTGCTCATCATCTCTCGACGGAGGTGGCGGGGCCCCTTCCTCCTTGAAAAGAGGGGTTGTCTTAGATCGCCGGTCCGCGATGTTTCGCCGTCGATCACCCCTGGTCTCGCCCTGGACGGGATCGTAATAGGTCGGATCTATCTCGAAAACTTCAGCCATGCGGATCAGGGGGAGCAGATTGCCGCGTAAGCGCACCACTTCGGCGTCACCGACTTTCTCCACCCGTTCTTTGACTTTCGTGGCCGGAATGCGCAGCAGTTCTTCCAGGTTTACCTGGGGGATGGCGTATCGCTCGCCCCCGGTCATGACAATCTGACAGGGAATAATCGCCAGGGTCAGAGGGAGTTTGATGCTGATAGTCGAGCCTTTCCCAACTTCGGATTCAATTTCAATAGAGCCGCCAAGCTGGTCAAGATTGGTTTTGACCACATCCATGCCCACACCCCGACCGGAGACGTCCGTCACCTTCTCGGCGGTGGAGAATCCTGGGAGCAGGATAAGGTTGATGCGCTCTTTTTCCGACATGACTTTGGCCTGATCGGGTGTGATCAATCCTTTTTTTACCGCTGTTTCTGCGAGCAGGTTCCCATCCAACCCTTTGCCGTCATCGCTGATTTCAATAACCACTTGGCCGGCGGCGTGATAGGCCTTGAGCACGATGAGCCCACGGGCATCCTTGCCTATTTTCATCCGGTCTTGGGGAGACTCGATGCCGTGATCGACCGAATTTCGCACGAGATGGGTCAACGGATCATTAATGGATTCAATAATGGTTTTGTCGAGCTCGACATCTTTGCCAACAATGGTCAAATCTATCTGTTTGCCGAGTTTTTTAGAGAGATCACGGACAACCCGAGGAAATTTATTAAAAACATTGCCGATGGGTTGCATGCGGGTGAGCATGATGGCCTCTTGCAGTTCGGAGGTGACCAGATCTATGCGCTGGCCTACGGCTTCGGCGCTGCGCATGTCTCCCGAGGTGATGGTCTGTAACAGCTGATTACGGGAAAGCACCAACTCTCCCGCCAGATTCATCAACTGGTCAAGCAGGCTGACCGTCACCCGGATGCTGGTGTCGGCCTTCTGGGGTGCTGTGGTTTTGCGGGCCCTGGTACCGTCACCAGACTCCTGTGATACGCCACCATCGTCTTCCTGATTTTCCGCCGGGTCTCCTTCAGGTTCGTCTGTCCTGCCCTCACAGGTCTCCTCTCCGGTTTCCGGTTCTGGTTCAACAAACTCTGCCGCTTCGGGAGGATGTACCGGTATAGGAAAAGGGGAGGGAATCGTTCGTTCCGGTTTTGGTTTCGCGGTTGGAGCCTCTCCGCCTTCGTAAATAATATTAAGTGCTCCTGTATGGCTGGAAATATCTACATTATTACTGTTACCGATATCTTCAATCAGGTGTTGTAGTTCATCGGCAGCAAGCAGCAGCACATTGATGATGGCGGGATTGGGAATGAGTTTGCCGCTACGGATAAGCCCTAAAACATTTTCAGCGGCATGAGCCAGATCCTGGATAACCGACAATCCCATGAAACCAGCCCCTCCTTTGATGGAATGGGCGGCACGGAATACCTTGTTGACAAGGTCAACATCAATATCGGCACCACCTTGTTCTATAGCGAGAAGATCATTTTCGATATCAGCCAGATGCTCGAGTGATTCTTCTATAAAGCCCTGCAATATTTCATCATCTTCGATAGACATACCCGGTTCTCCCTAAATAAGATGGGGTAAAATAATCAATTCAAATACTAGAAAACCTTTCTGGTATCGGCTGACAATCTGATCCATACGCACTTGCAATTCCAGCCTTGCAATCATTGTACGTGTCACAGGACAATTGTACAGCGTATTTTAGAAACGAATTATTTTAATAAAAAAACAGATTGTTTCTGCTGTGGGAGGTAGGCGTTGCTTGAATCAGAGGCCTCGCAAATTGCAAGCCTGGGGAAACCAACGTTACAGCCGGAGGGCTTCAGTCAGCTACACAGGGGTTGCATTTCGAATTTCTGCCAGCTTCGCTACAATCTGCGCTTAATAGCCTGCCCCAGTTCGTGGACTGCCATGGCGTAATAGGTGCTGTGGTTGTAGCGGGTAATGGTGTAAAAATTGGGGTGACCTATCAGGTACTGATCATAGTTTTGGTGACGGAGCAGCAACAGGCATACCGATCCTTCGCTGCTGCAAGGGGCTGCTGGATGCAGACCATCCTGCTGCAGAGCGGTAAGTGAATACCGGGGTTCAATGCCCGGCTCCAGGGTGACGGCTTTCTTCGGGTGCAAAGGGGTGATCACCGGTTTCCCGGCTTGCCAACCGTGTTGTGCAAAGTAGTTGGCAACGCTGCCGATGGCATCTTCCGCGTTCCACAAATCCCGCTGACCATCGCCGTTAAAGTCAACCGCCCATTGCAAAAAACTGCTGGGCATGAATTGACCTAAACCCATAGCCCCTGCAAACGAACCCATTGGTTTGCAGGGATCAAGGCCCTCCTCCCGCGACATCAGCAAAAAATGTTCCAGCTCCTCACGGAAATAAGGGCCGCGTCGAATGTAATCAAACCCTAGGGTAGTCAACGCATCAAGAACGCGGTGATTGCCGACGTAGCCGCCGAAGGTGGTTTCAACTGCCAGTATGCCGAGGATATACTCTTCAGGCACGCCGTATTGACGGGTGGCGCGCTGGAGCGCATCACGATGACGGCGGGCAAACTCTACTCCGGCGTTAATGTGACGCTCGTCCAGAAATTGCGCCCGGTAACGAGCCCATCCCCCTACGGCGGGTTTCCCTTTGAGTGTCTGGTCCGATTTGGCAAGATAGTCGAGTGTCCATTTTTTGCGATGGGCTTGCGAAAACACGCCTATCAGGTATTCGCGTTCAAAACCATGTTTCTGCACCATGTAATCGATAAATTGCTGCAGTTTGGCATAATCGGCAAAGTCCCCGGTAATATGCTTGGCGTGGTACTGACCAACACAGCGGCGGGGTGACAAACCCGAGGTGCTGCCGGTAGCTGTTTGAGACGGCCGGCTGGTTTGCGTGCCTGCAACCGGAATGGCAAAGGCCGATTGTTGTTCGTGCCCCCCGCAGGCGGACAGGCCCACTGAGAGCAGCACCGCCCAGGGGGTGAGCAGGCCACGTATGTCCCGCCGGGTGGGGAAGCGAGGTGATGACAAGCTCCGCATAGCATGAAGCAGTCGACAGGAGTGAGAGGCAGTGGTCATGGTAAGATGGTCTCTGAAAATGCGGTTATGGGGGCCGGCCATCCATTAAAAAAAGCTATTGGGAAACAATTGGGAAGTCGGTCGCAGCAATTCCCATTCTGCACCACTTATTGAGCGGTGGCAATATGAAAGATACACCAATACAGGCTTTGAAAAACTGGCAGAAGACTCACCCTGAAAATCAGTCTATAATCTCGCGGGACCTGACAGCTAACCACCACGGAATATTCTTCAATTCAAAAAAGAAGCAAACAAGGCAATCTCACCAATTTCATTTTCTATTTCTGTTCTACGATAACCTCGAAATTATAATCCTGGCGACCGACAACGTGCCGGTATTCCAGGTTTGGTCGAACCTCAGGTGTAGGTTCGTTCAATTTTCAGTTAGATTTTGATTGTTGCTCATTTTATCGGTTTCCACTTATCTCCAATTTTTCATATTTTCTCTTAACCGCTGCCCAGGCCACCTTATGTGCTGTTTCTTCCCGGGAAGAATCGCCCAACCGTTCTTCAGGGGTTGAGTATTCCTCCCATGCATGATTAAACGCTTCTCTATAAATATCTTGTGCATGATCAGGAAGGACATGTATTACCTTTTCTGGTAAATCTTTGTTGGTTTTATAGGGCATACACCGTTCCTCCTCGTAAAGTCTAAAGGCTGTTCATTCCATCCTGATGCGCCGGTGCAACCACCTCACAACAAGTTCTCCTTGGCAGGATTGCCAAACCGGAAAAGACGGAAAGGACTACTAGCCGGCTTGAAGAGTCGAATGATTTTCCTTTGAAGGATTGCCACTTCACTGTCAGCGAGCGAATCTGGCACTTGAATTTCTACAATTACTGGCCTGACAACCGTTAGTCCAGGCCACGATAGGTGATACGGTAGATTGCGCCAGCGTAGTCGTCAGCTATCAATAGCGAGCCATCAGGAAGTACCAACACGTCGGCGGGGCGCCCCCAGGCCGTATTGTTTTGAAGCCAGCCGCTAGCAAAAGTTTCGTAGGCTACTGTTTTGCTCCCTTTCAGGCGAACCAGCGAAATCCGGTAGCCGATTTTCTGTGAGCGATTCCATGAACCATGCTCAGCAATGAAAATCTGGTTGCGGTATTCCGGCGGGAACATCGTCCCTGTATAGAAGCGCATGCCCAGCGAGGCGACATGTGGGCCGAGTTTCTGCGCTGGTGCTGTGAACTCCTCGCAAGGGTGTTTATCCCCGAACTTCGGATCGGGCAAATCTCCGCCATGGCAGTACGGAAAACCAAAATGCATTCCGGTGCGTGGAGCGTAATTAAGTTCATCAGGTGGAGCGTCGTCGCCGAGCCAGTCGCGGCCGTTGTCGGTAAACCACAACTCCTTAGTTTGCGGCTGCCAATCAAAGCCGACAGTATTCCGCACACCTCGGGCATACACCTCAGTGCTACTGCCATCAGGATTCATACGTAAAATGTTTGCATAGTGCTGGGGGTCAGGATCGCAGATATTGCAGGGTGCGCCAACCGGTACGTAGAGCTTACCGTCCGGGCCGAAGGCGATGAATTTCCATCCATGCTCACTTCGGTAGGCAATTTGTCGGTTACAACCACGGCGACTGGGGGATGGTTCAGGTGTCGCTCGATTTCATCGTAGCGCAGGATCTGGCTAACCGCTGAGACATAAAGGCTTCCTTCCCTGTAGGCAACGCCTGCCGGTAGTTTCAGCCCGTGGGCAATGATGGTTATATCCTGTACTTTCGAGTCGACACCGAAGCTAACCGCATACACCTTTCCAGCCTTCATCGAGCCGACGAATATCGTGCCGCCATGGGTATCGTGATGCCCCAGTGTCATCTGTCGCGCATTGTCGACGCGAGCCCAAAGCTCCAGGACAAAGCCAGGCGGTAGTTTTATTTGTTCAAGCGGCAATTCTGCAGCTATTGCAGTTAACGATATCAGCGTGACTGTCAAGCCAATGATGAAACTGAAAATGAAACCGATTCGGTGCATGCTTGCCCTTACAGGATTACAAATTCAATTTTCTTTGATGCTGGCGAGATTCCAGCTATCATCCTGGGGATGTTCTGCCGCAATATTTCATCATTATTCCGTCTTTCTTGAGACGTGAACAAAAAACAAGCGAAAACTCCCTTGCGGCAAGCAGAGACACCTGAGTCCCATGTATCGCGCAACAAGTTGTTTATATTACTTCTTTGACATGCAACATCCCAGAAGCAGACCGGCGATGAAAGCTCCCCCAATGGGATAGTAGGGTTTTACATGAATGAATTCGTCAGCGGCCTGGACCTTGTCCAATAGACTGTTTTCGGTCTCTCCGTAATCGGCCCTGGCCGATTCCAGAAGTTCCTTCAATGCGACTCGGGCTGATTTGATCTGGTCATCCAGTTCGTCAGAAGTTGCATCCACAAGGGCATAAGCGTGTTTCATGATGTTTTGCATTTCTTTAGCCATTTTTTTGTTATAATCATCTACAGTTGCCATGTTGCATTACCTCCTCGGCCAAAAGTCCAGAATTAGAAAATAAAGTATAATAGTTGCCAAGTGGTCACAGTTTGATCATTGTGGCTGTTGCAAATGGAAGCCAGCAATAAAACAGCAAACAAACCCTTCTATGATACGTTCATATTCAACCTCATCTTGTTCGCTAAACTTGTTCTAGAAGGGCCAGTGTCCAATAGGACCAGTGGCTGTACAACAAGCATGATGAGCCTCGCCGCTCCGCTTCTGTGCAGAGAAGTTGCTTACTTTTTCTGTTTGGACTCCCAATCATCCACTTTCTTCTGAGCCTCATCGCGGCTAATACCATAGAGTTCCTGGATTCTTCCGGCAAGTTTTTGTCGGTCACCTTCAATTTCGTCCAGGTGGTTGTCGGTCAGTTTGCCCCATTGTTTCTTCAAAGAGCCTTTGAGTTGTTCCCAGTTGCCTTCAATGATATCTTTGTTCATTTTCGTCTCCCTTGAATTTGTTAGATAGATATCAACTAGTTACTAGTTGAAGGTTAGACAACTTCAATAATTTTTTTGTTTTTCTAATTATTTAATTTCATCTGGATGAGTCTGTAATTATGAGCAAATGTGATAAAATCACAATAAAATATAACTGTAGAGATAATGGACATATTGTATATTTCATGAAAGCAAACAAGTAAGCCGATTGCTCACTTCATTACACGGTTCAAATAAGGATTTTGTGGAAGGTGGACTGGTGAGGTTGTTAACGTCAACCATTAGTAATATATTTTATTTATGGCCGGGTCATCTGGGTTGCTGTGTTTTTCGAAGGGTGGAGCAATGAACGAAACGCCGACTGAAAATTTCTCTGTCGTTGTCGAGTGGGAAGTGCCATCTCCGCCGGAAAATATCTGGCGCGCGCTCACCCAGCCACACCTGATCGCGGAGTGGCTCATGAATAACGATTTCAAGCCCGTCGTGGGGCACCGTTTCAACTTTCGTGCAGACTGGGGCGCTATAGATTGTCAGGTACTGGCAGTCGAACTGAACAATACACTCTCTTACACCTGGGCGGCCTATGGTCTTGAGAGTGTCGTTACTTGGACTCTCACCCCTGCGAGCACAGGGACGCACCTGCGCATGGAGCAGTCAGGCTTCCGGCCGGATCAGCAGCAGGCCTACCAGGGCGCCAAAAGCGGGTGGCAACAATTTTTTGCGGCCCTGGAACAGGTGTTGGCACGGATAAATTGAAATTCGGCGGCACAATTCAAAGCCAGGAGATTGATCAAGCAGAAGCCGGTTTTCGCCACCAAGAGGAGTCCGTCCATTTGGTGAATGTTGGGGAGAAGACCGCCGCGGGCGCCTCTAGAGCCTGTCGGATTTGCTCTCGGCAAATAACCAGACAATGTCGTTATTTTGACCAATTGATGTGGAAACCAATAAGTGCCCCGCAATTTCATAGCCCTTGTTGTCATAATTCCGTCGATTTGACGGAGACAAAGCCTTTTTGTACAGATTAATACTTTTAACGCAGGTAACCGCTCTTGTCGGAATTGATACCTATGCCGGTATTTTTGAATGCCACTCGGTTCGATGCAGTAATCACCGGTCTCTATGCCTGATATGACAAGGATGGAGCCCTCCTCCTTGTCCACTGCTTTCTCTTTGCCCGCGAATGCGCAACAGGCAAGATCGGCATGACCTTTTTGAGGAATCATCACCATGCACACGACAAATCCCCACTCATGGTACAAAGATGCCATCATTTACGAATTGCACGTCAAGGCGTTCTTCGACAAAAGTGATGACGGCAAGGGCGATTTTCGTGGGCTCATCAGCAAGCTCGACTACATCCAGGATCTCGGTGTCAATACCATCTGGTTGCTCCCTTTCTATCCTTCGCCCTTCAAGGATGACGGGTACGACATCTCCAACTATCGGGACGTTCACCCCGATTACGGGACACTCCGTGACTTCCGGCAGTTTGTACGGGAAGCCCACTCCCGAGGCTTGCGAGTCATCACCGAGTTGGTCATTAATCACACCTCTGATCAGCATCCCTGGTTTCAGGCGGCATGCCGTGCCAAACCGGGATCAGCCCCGCACCGCTACTACGTCTGGAGCGACACTAATACCAAATTCCCGGAAACGCGTATCATCTTCACTGATACCGAAACCTCGAACTGGGCTTGGCAGCCTGTTGCCGGCGCTTTTTACTGGCATCGTTTCTTTTCTCATCAACCGGACCTTAATCTTAATAATCCTCAGGTGGTGAAAGCGGTTATCCGGGTACTCAACTTTTGGCTTGAAATCGGAGTGGATGGGGTCAGGCTCGATGCGGTCCCCTACCTCTGCGTCCGTGAAGGCACCTGTAACGAGAATCTTCCGGAAACTCATGCCGTCATCAAAGAAATTCGCCGACAGATGGATCTCCATTACAAGGACCGTATGCTCCTAGCTGAGGCCAACCAGTGGCCGGAAGACACGGCCGCCTATTTCGGCGATGGTGACGAGTGTCACATGGCTTTCCATTTCCCGCTGATGCCTAGGATCTACATGGCCCTGCGCCAGGAGGACCGCCGACCCATTACCGAAATTCTGGAACGGACGCCGGCGATTCCCGATACCTGCCAGTGGGCAATTTTCCTGCGCAACCATGATGAATTGACATTGGAAATGGTCACCGACGAAGAGCGGGACTACATGTACCGCGAGTATGCCAAGCATCCGCGTATGCGAGTGAATGTAGGAATCCGTCGGAGGCTGGCACCGCTTCTCGACAACTCCCGCCGACGGATGGAGTTGCTGAACAGCCTTTTGTTCTCGCTTCCGGGCACGCCGATTATCTACTACGGCGATGAAATCGGCATGGGAGACAATGTCTTCTTGGGCGACCGCAATGGGGTGCGCACTCCCATGCAGTGGTCCGCGGACCGAAACGCCGGATTTTCCAAGGCCGACCCTGCCAATCTCTATTTCCCGGTGATCATGGATCCGGTCTATGGCTATACTGCCATCAATGTGGAGGCCCAGGAGCGGGATCCGTCGTCGCTTCTCCATTTCATGAAACGGATGATAGCACTCCGCCGCCAGCACAAGGCCTTTGGTCGAGGTAGCCTCGAATTTCTGCGGCCGGAGAACCGCAAGGTATTGGTCTACCTGAGGCGTTACAAAGCAGATGTAATCCTGGCAGTGGCCAATCTTTCACGTTTTGTCCAGCCGGTGGAAGTAGATCTTTCCGCCTTTAAGGGATGCATACCGGTGGAGATGATTGGACGCACCGAGTTTCCCACTATCGGTGAGTTGCCCTATTTTCTCACCCTCGGTCCCCACTCCTTCTACTGGTTCCGGCTGGAACCTCCTGCAGAACTGATTCGCCCTGTTGGGTCCAGTGCCGCTGACCCCGCCCATTTGCCCATTCTTTCCATTGATGAGAATTGGAACGGTTCCCTGGAAGGTGCTTTTCAGCATGTCCTCGAAAACGAGGCCCTCCCCGTCTGGCTCCCCGTCCAGCGCTGGTTCCGCAGCAAATCCCGAACCATTACCGGGGTGGCGCTGATGGACTGGGCCAAGATGGGAGGCGGATTTTTCATCGTCTTTGTCACGGTCAACTTCAGTGAGGGGGAAAAAGATAGCTATTGCCTGCCGTTGAAGGTGGTGACCGGATCAGATGCCAACCGGTTTGCCAACGAGGCCCCGGAAAGTGTCCTGACCCTCTTCAGAACACCACGAACGGCAGGGGTCTTTCTTGACGGACTGGCGGACCGCGTTGCTTGTTGCGTCCTCTTTGACGCCATGGCCGATAACCGCAGTTTTCCTACCGTTCAGGGCGGGACAATTCAGGCCTTTGCCACCCGCGCTTTTGAACAGGCATGCCCAAACGAAAATATCCGAATCAAGGTCCGTCCTTTAGGGGTGGAGCAGAGCAACAGTTCGGTGGTTCTGGACGAGCAGGCTATCTTAAAACTCTACCGGCGGGTAGAGGAAGGCAGCAACCCGGACTTCGCCATCAGCCTGCAGCTGACGGAACATACTGACTTCACTGCCCTGGCTCCTGTTACCGGCGGCATTGTTCTCAACCGCGCAGGCCGGAGTACCGCGGTAGCCATGCTTCAGCCCTTCTTCACCAGCGACGGCGACGGCTGGACCTATGCCCTGCAGTCGGCTCAGGACTTTCTGGAACGAACCCGGGATGTACCCGCAGAACGATTCCGTCCCTTTGCCGGAATGGAGGTGCTGGCAGCCGCTGCTGCCTATGCACAAAAAAGTGGCTCGGATGTGGATTTTTTCGAGGATGGACTTACGATTTTTGAGAACCTGGGAAAAAGGACAGCCGAGTTTCATGTGGCTCTTGCCAGTTCAACCCGCCAACCTGCTTTCAAACCTGAGGCGCTGAACGAGACCTATCTTTTGCGGCTGACCGATGTTTTCGCACGTCATGCCCATCAGGCTATGGAACATCTGAATGCACACCTCCGCGATCTCCCCGCAGACCTCCAGAAACGGGTCAACCTCGTGCTTGCCGCAGGTAGCAGGCTCACCGGCCTGTTCCACGAACTGGCGGCGATGAAGAGCCGCGCCTCCCGCATCCGCTGCCATGGCGACTACCACCTGGGGCAAGTCCTACGGCGCAAAACGGACTGGATTCTTATCGATTTTGAGGGTGAACCACTGCGTCCCCTGAGCGAACGGCAGGAAAAGCATTCCCCTTTAAAAGACGTGGCTGGCATGCTTCGCTCCTTTGCTTATGCCGCTATGCATGTTCTCTATTCCCGACAAGCGACGCTTCCAAAAGAGCAGGATCTTTTAGCCACACGCCTGCACGCCTGGGAGGAATGGGTTCAGGCCGCTTTTCTCCATGGGTATTTCGGTCGCGCTGCCGGAGCTTCCTTCCTCCCGGTCAGAGAAAAACACCTGGAACTTTTACTCTCCTCTTTTATTCTCAACAAAGCCTTCTATGAAATCGAATATGAACTAAACAATCGTCCCGACTGGCTACGCATCCCACTGGAGGGTATTCTGGCCTTTTTGCCTGAGTACAGGAAGGAGAAGGCTTTATGAATACGATTTTTTCTTTCTCCGCCGATGATCTCCATCTGCTCAATGAAGGCCGCCACTATCGGGCCGAGGAAAAGTTTGGTACCCATAGGGGTAACGACCAGGGACTACCGGGAATTTGGCTTGCAGCCTGGGCACTCAATGCAGCAACGGTTTCCGTGGTTGGAGGATTTAATGGCTGGCATCCTTCCGGCAAAAAATGCTGCCGTTTCCAGAAAAATTGACTCCCATGCAATCAGGAACTCTATGAATCCACCGGCAAACACCCCGTCCGCTGCGGTCCAGGAGGCACTGCAGGTGCTCGGCATCCGTCGGCTCCACCTGGGTATTCATGATCCGGCTTTCCCGTGTGTCAACAATGAGGATGTCGGCCGGGGCTCTCCCTATACGATTGGAGCCCGCAGCTTTCTCGACTTTGTGCGCTCCCTGGGGTTCAACGGGGTGCAGTTGGGCCCGCAGGGCATAACTTCGCTGGCCAATGCCTCGCCCTATGACAGCAGCCTGTTTTCGCGCAACCACCTGTCACTTGCGCTGTTGCCACTGACTACGGAGGCCTGGGGCGCACTGCTGCAAGAAGAAACGTTGGTAAAGTTGGTGGCAGGAAGACCGACGGGAGAGCCTTTTCGTACTACCAATGCCTATGCCTGGCAGGTACATGCTTGTGTTAAAGAGGAAGTGTGGGCACGGTTCAAGACAAAACGCGCGCAGGGACAGTTAGCCGAGCTTGCTGAAAACTTTTCGCTGTTTCGGCAGGGCAATGAAGAATGGCTCGTGCGGGACGGCCTCTACGAGGCGCTCTTCCATCGTTATGGCGAGCATAGCTGGCGGAACTGGGAGGGGGACAGCCAAGCCCAACTGGACCGGCAACTCTGGCATTGTAGCGGGGGGGAGGCTGCAAACACCGAAAAACGGCGCCGGTTCCTCTTGGCGCACCACAGTGAATCTCTTGCATCCTATGCTTTTATTCAATTTTTGCTAGACAGGCAACATCAGGAGTTATGCCAATATGCGCATCATTTGGGGATGGAGCTTTTTGGTGATCTCCAGATAGGCTTCTCAGATCGTGACGCTTGGTTTGCCCAACCCTTCTTGCTGCCCGAGTATGTGATGGGCGCTCCTCCCAGCCGCACGAATCCCGATGGACAGCCCTGGAACTATCCACTCCTTAATCCGAACCATTATTTCACCGATTCAACTGGGGGGAAACCCGGGCCGGCACTCCGTTTTCTTCAGCAGCGGCTCTCTAAAATGCTGCGTGAATTTGATGGACTGCGTATCGATCACCCCCATGGCCTCATCTGCCCGTGGGTCTACCAGGCCGACCAAGCCGATCCCTTAGCCGCAGTGCAGCGCGGAGCGCGGCTTTTTGCTTCCCCGGATCTCCCGGATCATCCGGGGCTTGCCCCCTTCGCTATTCCCCGACCGGAACAGATCAATAGGGATCGCCTTCGATATGACGATGCCTGGGTGCATGACCTTGATGCAGAGCAGGTACGCCGGTATGGCCTTCTTTTTGAGGTCATCATGCAGGCGGCCCGAGATAACCATCGTGAAACCAATGCGATAGCCTGCGAGATTCTTTCCACTCAACCTTACCCTGTTAAAAGGGTCTTGGAACAATATGGCCTCGGTCGTTTTCGGGTGACCCAGAAAGCGGACCTGAAGAATCCGGCAGATGTCTATCGAAGTGAGAATGCCCGTGCTGAAGACTGGATTATGTTGGGTAACCACGACACCCCACCGATCTGGCTGTTGGCCGACCAATGGCAGGCTTCGGGTGCATCACGACAACAGGCTGAATACCTGGCTTGGCGCCTGCGACCAGAAAACGACAGTCGCGGGTCGTGGATCGATCGAGTCGCAGCAGACCCGGGAGAACTCGTCCAGGCCAAAGTTGCGGACCTTTTTGCCGGACCGGCCAGCAATGTCATGCTCTTTTTCACCGATCTGTTGGGCATAAAAGATTTCTACAATCGTCCCGGAATCATCAGTGCGGAAAACTGGTCGCTGAGGATATCCAGTGACTTTGCTTTGGAGTACCGGAAACGACTTGCTCGCAACCAGGCAATCAATATCCCTAAAGCTTTGGCTATGGCCATTCGATCCCGAGGCAGGGCTTTTGTCGATACCAATGCGGCCCTATTGAAACAGTTGGATAGGCTCGGTGCCTTTCCCCACCCCTTTTAACGGTTAAGTGCTTTATATCATTGGAGCCGATAAGCGGACCTGAACCGCTGACATACTACTTACGAATCAGCTGCTAGGATAAGAATGGTAAAATGATGGCGATTCCAGCCCCAAGACAAATCTGGCCCCGGCTGGCCGGCTGATAGGTAGCTATTCAATTGAATCGCATTGACCAATTTGCAGTACGCTTGCAATTTCTATACAACGGAAAAAGAGGTCACTGTCACCAAGTCGCAACCCATGGTTTTATAACTGTGTCATGAGAGATTCGGACCCTCGGAGTCGAAGGCCTTTGGCATAGCTGAACTGTACTGTTTGCCTTTATTGTGATACCAAAGAACACAGGAACATATAGCGAAAAGACCACCAAGCGTATCAATTCCCACGTCGAAAAACGATGCAGTTCTTGAAGATATAAAGGATTGATGGAATTCGTCACTGGTTGCATAAAGGAAGACAACGCAAAGTGAATAGAAGGCACATCGAAAATTTAAAGACTTTATTGATTTGTCACGAAAGGCACGAAATAATAAAATTCCTAAAATAAAATATTCAGTAATATGCCCTAGCTTTCGAATTCCCAGATGAATCCAATCTATACTATCCTGCGTGATTGAACTGAACAGAAATCGAAGGAGAGGGAAAAGAATCGAGGAAGTATTATCCGCTGAAAATGTTCCTGTCGACATCCAAAAAATGAAACTCATCCAAAGAAGAACTGGCAACCAAGACTTGACTCTTTGAGTATTCATGTTTTTATAATTTTGTGTTTTCTTGCAATATTTTGTTATGTATATCGCGGGTCAACCCCTCAATGCGCTGGCTCAATTGCTGGGTGATTTCGGTCAATTTTGTGTTTTGTTGAAGTAAATCTAACATCTGTTCCGAATGTTGTGCTGCCAGAGCCAAGCGTTGTTCATTTGCTTTGGCCAAGTCTTCCCGGTGTTGTGCATCTGCATCTGCGTGAGCCTTGTCTCTTTCAGCCTGTCGAGTTTGTGCAAGCAGGATCAGTGGTGCTGCATAAGCTGCCTGGAGACTGAAAGCCAAGTTGAGGAGGATGAAAGGGTAAACGTCGAACTTAGTGAAACCAAGAACGTTAATACCAATCCAGACGGCTACGATAATAGTCTGTCCAACAAGAAAAACAGGGGTTCCGAAGAATCGTGCAAAGGCTTCGGCTTTGAGCGCAAACCAATCATCACCATAAACCGAGGCAAGGTGCTTGTGCGGTTGGTGGAATCGAAAATAGTGCTGGTTGGGTTCGTTCGATGTTTTCGGGGTGGATTTAAATTCCTCTGATGGGTTCTTCATTTAATTCACCTTACGATTCAGCCATTCACAATGGCTTCGCAAAATAAAAAAGCCACTCAGCTAATGTTTGCTAAGTGGCTGATATTATGGTGAACGAGGCGGGATTCGGACCCGCGACCTTTGGCTTCGGAGGACTTATCCCTCTGGGCTTCACAACCTCATCAGTTGTTACAACTATACGAAAGATAAGGAAATAAATATTCCAGATTTTATTCAATTTTTCATCCAGTAGCTGATTTTGGATTATTTTTCTCACACAGGCTCACACACATTGTAAGGAGGGTAGGGTGGGGCAGAGGCACTTATTTACGCCCTAAGAAATCCTGATATTTTATGTCAATGTTACACGCTTCTGTCAGGAGGCAGAACGCAAAGTTATATCTGTGATTTCTGCAGTTGTTCCGAATCGCATCGGTGGTCCCCAGAATCCGGTACCCGAGCTGACGTAAATTTGCGTTGCCGTGTCGTGATGGCGATGAAGTCCTTTTACATAAGGCTGCCAAAGGCGAACCACATAATTGAAAGGCCAGATTTGTCCTCCGTGTGTATGGCCTGATAGTTGAAAATCAACACCATGCTCCGCTGCTTCGTCTATGGCTATGGGCTGATGCGCTAGCAATATAAGTGCCTTTTTCGGGTCTCGTCCTGCCAGCGCTTTTGGTAGATCAGCGCCTTGACCCGTAAACTGTCCACTGCTCCAATCATCGACACCGGCAAGATCGAAGCTATCGCATTGCGCGTCGGAGACGATCGTTACTCGCTCATTTCGCAGAACGCGTAGGCCTAAACTGGCGATATGGGCACACCACTGATCGACACCATAAAAATATTCGTGATTACCGGTGATAAAATAAACTCCTAATGGCGCAGCTAAATCGGCGATAGGTGAGATATGAGCCCTCAACTTCTCAACAGTTCCGTCAGCCAAATCGCCAGTCACTACGACAATATCAGGTTTCAACGCATTCGCTTCATTGACAATTTGCCGCAGCCATTCACTGCCAATTATTGGTCCTATGTGTAGATCAGTAATTTGTACAATTTTTAAGCCATCCAGCGAGTTAGGTAGCCGATTCAATGTGACGGTCAGCGGTTTGACCGTGACTTGCCGCAAACCGTTCCACAAAGAAAAACTACCTAAAATCCCGCTGGCCCCTAAGGCCGTAATCCCAACCGCACGCTGGAGCAGCAAACGGCGACCCGGATCATGTAATGGAGTAGGTGGTATAAAATTTATCAAAAGCCAGAATGTATCCATCGCCACCATCACCACTATCATTAATAGCGCAAGACCCATCCATGTAAAAACAACCCATGCAAAGGCTGCCTCAGCCTCGCGCGGCAGCATACGGCTAGCAGGAATTGAGAAGAAAGTAAGCACTGCCAAACCGCTGAGGAGTAGAGCAGTAAAACACCGCTGGCCATTAACCAATTGCAGGAAATAGCTGATACGAGAAAAGAGATAAAAATGCGACAAGGCGATGGCAATGGCAAAAATACATAAAAAAATAGACAGATATCCAGTTCGTGTCATTAATGGGTCATCCTTGTGAGCCACTATTGAATTGTATACATAGCAATCTGCCCAATGATACGCTTTTGTTGAGGACGATAGGATTTTTTCAATCTATCTATTCACCACAGTCGAGACGTTTTTCATGCGTATTATCGGTAATTTCTAATCCATTATTCAGGTTAAAAGTAGCATAAGTCCGGATAAGCTACTGGCTGGGTAAGGAACTCAGTTTTAAAATTTATTTACAATTTTCAATTTAAGAACAAAGCAAAACTGACCGATAAGAGAAATATATACCTTTCATGTGTACCGAGAAGAGAATCCCAGGACCAGCCGGAACGCATGTTTATTAGGCTGAATAATATGGTTCATAGGGAGGCGAAAAAATGTCAATCAGCAGCGTATCAAGCAGCAATTGGTATCAACAGATCAACCAACTCAATGGCAGCCAATCACAGAAAACAAATCAGACGGATGCCTCCCAAGCACCTCCACCGCCTCCACCTGGCGGGGATTTCCTCAGTGCTATTTTTCAATCGCTTTCCGACCTTGGCATTGGAAGTAATTCAAGCTCTTCGTCAAGTAGCAGTGCAACCTCGTCGGATTCTTCGGCCTCCACATCCGCACAGAGCGCTACTCAGGCGATGGGTAGCTTTATGCAAAATTTAATGGCAGCTCTTCACTCTCAAGGTAGTTCAACATCCGGAACAGGAACCGATAGTAATGTCGAGGCCGCCGCGACAAGCGTCAGCGGCACTGGTTCGCATCATCATCGTCATCACGGTAATGTCCAATCTGATTTGCAAAGTTTGATCTCATCCTTAAACTCTTCGGCCTCGGATTCGTCGTCAACCTCTGCGACAACCTCCACCGATAGCAAGTTGGCACAAAGTTTTCAGAATTTGTTAAGTTCACTCGGGCAAACAAGCAGCAATTCAAACAGCAATGCTTCGCTTTCCCAGTTTTTACAGTCTTTTGCTAGTAAGATGTCAGGCGGTTCTATGTCAGGAAACGTTGTGAATATTAATATTTAACAACTAATCACCATTACACTACGGAAATATTTTCCCCGGTTGGCTTCGGCTAGCGGGGGTATTTTTAGATCCGTATTTATGCGACAGGTATTGTCAACGTTACAATTAATCTTTTTTCAGAGGCGGGGCTTAACAGCTTTGCCTTTTTTATTTCCTGCAAATGCTAATCTCCAAAGTGCGGCAGTGCTAATCGCAAGAACGCCTCCAATAGTGTCGATTCCAACGTCGATTATTGACGCCGTCCTTGTTGCTACAAAAGATTGATGAAACTCATCGCTTGAAGCATACAAAGCAACAACCAAGAGGGAATAGAATAATTGTTTACGAGTTAATGTTTGTATTGCTCCGACACAAAAAGCGCGAAGCACCAAGCCGCCAAGAATAAAATATTCAGTAACATGACCCGACTTTCGAATGAGCCCGTGAATAAAATGTGCCTTCTCGTCTGAAATCCCACTAACTATGAATTTTATTATTGGAACGATAATAGTTGAGGTGTGTTCTGAAGAGAATGTTCCTGTCGACATCCAAAAAATGAAACTCATCCAAAGAAAAACTGGAAACCAATATTTGAAATCCTTGTTATTCATGTCTATCTTGATCTGCTAACTATTTTGTTATAATTATTTGTTTTTTTGTAGAATTTTATCGTGTATTTCACGAGTTAACCCCTCAATGCGTTGGCTCAATTGTTGGGTGAGTTCGGTTAGTTTGGTATTTTGTTGAATCAAATCTAACATCTGTTCCGAATGTTGTGCTGCCATAGCCATGCGCTGTTCGTTCGCCTTGGCCAAGTCTTCCCGGTGCTGTGCATCGGCATCGGCGTGGGCTTTGTCTCTTTCAGCCTGTCGAGTCTGTGCAAGCAGGATAAGGGGGGCGGCATAAGCTGCCTGGAGACTGAAAGCCAAGTTGAGGAGGATAAAAGGGTAAAGGTCGAACTTGGTAAATCCTAGTACGTTCACTGCGATCCAGACTGCAACGATGATGGTCTGTGCTATCAGAAAAACAGGTGTTCCAAAGAAACGGGCGAAGGCTTCGGCTTTTATTGCAAACCAATCATCACCATAAACCGAGGCAAGGTGCTTGTGCGGATGGTGGAAGCGGAAATAGTGCTGATCCTGATTTTCTGATGAGGTAGTGGATGGTTTGGATTCTGTTGAGTGTGTTTTCATTTATTCACCGGTATATTCTGTGTTAACCTCAGCTTTTATCGCATCGCCTTCGCATATAGGAAGTTTTGATGTGATTCAAGGATGTTAGTGTCCGTAATAGCTCGTAGGAATCATTGTCGCTCATCTGGATAACATTGGGGTGGATGGCCCGAGTATCATCATCAAAATTTTACACAGAATGTTTCATCTACTGATTATCATTTTGATTTGATATATTCTTGTCAAAAGATTCATCAAGTACCTTAAATGCATCCTGAACCTCAGTCTCCACGCTTTTCAACTGTTGCTGAAGTTCGATAATCAACTGAGCACCTATTTTGACCTTTTCGCCCAGCTCATCTATTGGAATTTCAGATTCATCTAATTTCCTAAGGATGCTGTCTAATTCCCTAACTTTCTGTTCATAAGTCCCACCTTGCACGGGGGTGTTTTCCGGTACAATCTCGGTCATAATTGTTCTCCTGAAACTGAATTCACGGTGCTGTTTATTTCACCATCCCGGATGGTTGCCTGTATTATCATTCCTTGATTAATCTTATTGATGGAAGTTATAATTTCACCATTTTCATTTCGTAATACAGCAAATCCTCGTTGAATAATACTGTCTGGATTCATTGCCTTTAATATTGAGTATTTGCTTTGAAGGAGTTCCCTCTCTACTGTTACCTTGTGCGAAAAACGATCCAATGAAAACCTTCGAAGGGCGTCCTTTAAAAACAATTTATTTTGATCAATATTGTGTTTAACCAAAAGCCCTAACCTGGCTCTTTTTGATTTAATATCAACCTGTTCTGCTAATAAGTGTTGCATAGTGTTCTTTGATAATCGCAATCCTTTACTCTGTAGAGTAGAAATATGATACATGAGCATTTTCCGAGCCCCTTGCCGTATTGATCTTGCCCGTTCTTGAAGGACATTCTGTTAAGCGAGTGGATTACGTTACAAAAAAAATATAACCTCAATTAATGTATTACAATTTTCAAACTCGATTCAGGCAAAACATGAGCTTCGCATTCAAAATGGCCGAATTGTGGTCAACTCGAAGGCTGCGTTCGAAATATTAGTATCTTATCTAGCCGAAATACAGTTCTTTTTAATTGAGGCGGGTTCACCTGTCATGGTTGAACCTACGGTCACATCGGGAATTGAACCCTGGTCCAAGATCTCACCACGAAACGAACCCTTGATTGTCATTCCAGTCATGAGCAATATTTTTGTACGGAGAATTTGATTGCTGGTAGCAATGCAACAGAGTGAACGGTTGGGAGTCAAGACATATTGAAAAATGTGTTGATAGTCAAAAAAAGTAATCGGGTATGAGTTCTAGGTAGAGTCAAATTGATAAACTAAACGCGATGAAAACTTGAACCTCAAAAGATGGAGACCACGATGAACAAATTACGTTATGTAGCTAGCGTATGTGCGCTTCTTTTGGTCTTTACTGCTAATTCTTTTGCCCAAGACGACGGCACTCCTGTCGATCTGGCGAAATATACCAACAGGCAAATGCTTCCCGATTTCACCGCAGCCTCCTGTCCGGATAACCCCCATGGGCTCACGCAGATAAAGGGGAACCTTTATAGGCACACCACAGGTCCCGGTTTGGCAGTTCACAGTGGCCTGGTTCTCATCACGAAAGAAGGGGCTGTAGTGATCGATCCGGCAATGACCTGTACTTCTGGTTGGTTGCGCGACGAGATCATAAAGAGGTTTGATGTTAAAGTGAAGTATGTCATCTACACCCATGCTCATGCCGATCACATCAGTGGTAGCCAGATATTTAAGGATGACGGCGCGATCGTAGTAGCTCACAAGAACGCCATCGAGCCTATTGTTGGTGAAAAATTGCCTGTTCCGGTCCCGGATCGGGTGTTTGACAAGGACATGACGATCACCATCGGCGGTGAAATCGTGAAACTGCACCGAGTAGCCCCAAGCCATTCGGACAGTATGATTATGGTATCGTTCCCCGGTTACAAAGCACTGCAATGCACGGATGTATGTGAAAATAAATCAATGCCGTACAATGACTTTCTCGACTTTTATTACGATGGTTGGATAGAGACACTGGACTGGGTTCTACAACAGGACGTAGATGTCATTGATATTGGCCACTACACTCCCGCAACCAAAGAGGATGAACGGGCACTACGCGATTATATGGTTGGCCTTCATCAACAGGTGCTCGATCTTGTCCGCCAAGGTCAATCGTGGGACCAGCTTTACCGTAACGTGCAATTTAGCGACGAGACCAAGAAATGGATTGCCTATGACCAGATGCATACTCTCAATATTCTTGGGATGTACCGGTGGGTATCAAATCATCGCCGTGGGGAGTGGTGAAGAGGCGCCGGAAAGTGAAGGGATTGACGCATAACTATATAATGTATTGTATTTGTTTTGCTCGGCATAGACACTAATTGCTCGTTTGCGCTCAAAATGGCCGAATTGTGGCGAACTCGACGGTTGTGTTTGAAATATTTGTATCTTATCTACGAGCACGCTTTCACAAAAAAGTACTGTATTTCGGCTTTCATTTTGATTCCAGGAGTTGAACCCTGGTTCCGATTCTTCTAATGTGACAAGATGTTCGTGTCAAAAATATTGTGCAGTGAATATGTATCTCACGTCTGCGGCGCAATTATTTTGTGTCGTGCAGGTGTCATGTGCCGAGCAGGTGTCTTGCGACCCCGTTAGATGTCAGTTGGGTACGATGGTCAGGCGTCATCGTACGCGAGAGAGGCGGACAACTCGCGGTGGGCTTGGGCCTGGGCAAGCAGTGTGTTGGCCTTGGCCTCCAACGTTTGCACGGCGTCGGCGCCGGCAGCGAAGCGGGTCGGCGGTTCATTGAGCGCAACGAGTTTCACGAGGGCGGCGGCGAGTTTGGCGGGGTCGCCACCTTGCTTCCCATTCATGCTCTTCCAGGCAGCGACGATCTCCTTGGTTCGCTCGGCGTAGTCATCAATGGTGGGCTGGGCGTAAGTGGTCGAGTCGTTGGAAAGCAGTTCGGTGCGGAAGAAACCAGGCTCAACCAGCATCGTTCGGATCCCGAAGGGGGCGATCTCCGGTGTGAGCGACTCCATCCACCCCTCAATGCCGAACTTCGCGGCGGCATACGCCGTGCAGAACATTTGACCAGCGATGCCTGCGGTCGAGGAGATGGTGAGTAGAAGGCCGGAGCGCTGCTTGCGCATTACCGGCAAGGCGGCGCGAGTAACATTCATTGAGCCGAACAGCAGCGTCTCAATTTGATTACGGACCTGCTGGGGGCTTAGTTCCTCGAAGAAACCAGCGAAAAAGTTGCCAGCGTTATTGACCAGGATGTCGAGTCGGCCGAACTTTGCGACGGCAGCTAAATGCTAAATTCATCCTCTAGTCGTTGGGGTATCCTGAAATCAATTACCCTTTTTCTTTGGGCGCAGAACATTTCTCAAACCCTGCCCATACGTTAAGCCCCCTGCCAGTTTCGAGGAAAGATTTCATACTGGAAAGTACGCGCGGCCAGCCCGAAGAAACTTTGCCGACCATATCAGAACCAGGCTTGAAGTCGCCATGTATTACGTTGAGGCATACCATGTCTTCGACTGGCTCAATTTCAAAAGTTACTTGTGAATTGTCTGCTGTGTTGCCAGGATCAACCCAGGTCATCACTAAACATTTTGGCGGTATAATTTCCAAAATTTCACCGACCAGCATAACGGTGCCGTCATCATCGACATGCTGCCATTTCGAGCCCTTTTTCCAGTCAGAGACATTTTTCAGTCCCCCCCAATACTGACGCGTGAATTCTGGGTTGGTAATGGCCTCCCACAGTTTTTCCGGGGTGGTTCTAATAAAGGTGGTATAGATAAGTTCAGGAGTTTTCATTTCCGTTCTCCTCTAATGCGTGTTTGAGGTTTTGGAGTGCTTGAACCCGCTTTTGCTCGAACTTGCCAATCCAACGCATGTAGATTTCGCTGATTGGTACAGGATTGAGGTAATGCAGTTTCTCTCGCCCTCTCTTCATCGTGACAACAAGATTTGCCGCCTCCAGCAAAATGAGATGTTTGGCAACAGCTTGGCGGCTCATGTTGTGCTTTTCGCAAAGCTCTCCTAAGGTCAGCCCATTTTTCTTGTGCAATCTGTCAAGTAATTGTCTACGGCTTACGTCAGCGAGAGCTTTGAAAACCTTATCTTCGTCAGTAACCATACTTCATATTTTCAAGAACGATGTGGAATTGGCGAGATTGCTGACGGGAAGAGTAGGTATAAAAAGTTGCTGACCGGGAGATCACAAATGATCCCACTTACGCTCTTGAAGAACCCTTGAGGTCCAAAGCGCCGACACATAAGTCATAGGTCAACGAAATCAAATACAATGTATGAAATTCGTTGACCTAGATGGGCTAACAGCCCGTCTAGCCTCATCAGCTACCAAGATGCCGGCTTAGGTTGGCCCCAGGAGAGTTGAACCTATCAACGAACCCCATGCAACAAATCTAAGAACTGGGAATCTGCCTGACAATAGAGTGAGTTTTAGCAGAGAGTGTTAGGAGGATAGACCAAAAAAATCGTTAACCGGGTGATAGCGAATGCCCCTATGTGTTCATTTCTCAAACCTCAAATTTGAACACCGGCTGGCTTGGGCTATCCGGTTAACGAAGATTATAGATCGGTTAAAACGAATTCGTTGATTCAAGTGGAGGGAAATAGTCCCCACTTGGCCTCATCAGCTACAAAAAAGCCAACAAGGTTGGTTCACCGTGAGATGTGAACTGATCAACGAATCCTTTACTTCAAAATAAGATCGGAGAGTCTGTCTGGCAATCCTCTTTTGCATTGGGTTTCTCCGTTGGAGGCAGGCATTAGGAGGGGCAGCATCGGTTAGTTGAGCAGTACAAAGAACTACACGCGAAGCAATTTAGATTTTGTTTTTGTGTTGAGGTAGAAGAGGTTATGTAAACGGTTGGATGCTGCTGGAGAGATAGGGGCTATGTTTCTCTGCCAACAAGAACATTCTCAATGCGCCGATCCGGTACAAGCCAGATGAGTGCAACCAATACATAGAGTCCTTGTGAAATCCATTGGGACCAGAATGCCGCCGGTATGGCGATGAGGTATATTAAGGGCGATAGCTTTCCTTTCCAGTCACTGCCTATAGCCTTCCTCAAGAGAGAGTCACCTCCTTGTGATAGGATAATCATTTGCTGCAGTATCCAGTAAGCGACAGCTGCCATTAGCAGAACAATGCCATAAATAGCTGATGGTACTGCGGCGTAGTGATTCTCACCCATCCAACCCGTAACAAAAGGAAACAGGGAGAGCCAGAACAATAGATGTAGGTTTGCCCACAGAATCGATCCTGTCACTTTGTGACTCGCATGCAGCATATGGTGATGGTTGTTCCAATAAATGCCAACATAGACAAAACTTAACACGTAACTTAAGAATACAGGGATCAATGGTACAAGAGCCTCGATGCTCTCGCCACGGGGTACTTTTAGCTCTAATACCATGATAGTGATAATAATGGCAATCACTCCATCGCTAAAGGCTTCGAGCCTAGTCTTACCCATTCATGTCCCCGTTTTATAGTCCTTTTAAGCGGCTTAAAATACTCATTGATAGCACGAAAATATTCCATCAATAAAGGATCAACCCAGCTAAGAGCTAGTATGTCTATAGTGAGATCAATCTTCCATGGCAATGTCGTTTTCGGACGCAACCAAATCAAAGGCAAGGCCAACGGCTACCGTTAGCAATGTTCCATAACGGCTTAAAATCAGTGAGATTTACCTCAAGTATCAAGAAGTATACCAATCATCGTTCATCAGGTGAAAATGCGGCAGATCGTCGTTTTGCCTCGATCCGCATCTGCTCAAACTGCCGCACGTGTCCACGTTCCTGTTCGATGATGCCGTTGAGTTGGATGATAGCTTCCGGGTCGTCAAGGAAACCGGCCAGGAATTCGTAAAACCCAATGGTGTCCGTCTCGAATTCGATGGATTGAAGCAGCAGGTCTTCCAGGCTTGTGGCCTTGCCTAGCCGCTGCTGCTCCAGCGAGAATGTCTGGTTGCGGACGATGTCCTGAAGCAGAGAACGGCCCATGGCTTCAAGCTCCGCTTGCTCGGTGGTTGGCGTTCTGTCTGGGATGATGGTGGTGAAGAGCACGCCGTGATTTTTCTCTTCATCAGCCATCCAGCTGAGAATACGAGCCAGTTCAGGATCCCTGGCTTGACCGGCGGCCCGACGATAGGTTTCTTCCCCATTCTGCTCAATCTGAACCGCGATATTGCGTACATCCATAAGAGTAAACACGGATAATTCTCCTGATTTCTGATCCCTTGCAGGATAACCGATGAAGAGTGCTAACTGATCGAGCTGTTCAATCACAAGTTGTTCACCGTAACGACAATCTTGCCTTTTTGTTGGTTGGATTCCATGTATCGGTGGGCTTCAACAATCTGTTCCAGTGGGAACGTGTGGTCGATGATGGGTTTTAGAAAGCCGGATTCGAGACCGCTGTAAATGAATTTTTACCACGGGCCAGTCGCTCGGGATTCTTTACAATTTCAAACAGGGTATACCCTCGCACGGTTAGGCCTTTGGCTAGCGCTGAGAACAAAGGGTAGGTAGTAGGTTCCGGCGACAATGCACCGTATTCGAAAATAGTCGCACCAGAAGCTGCAGCATCGGCAAGTTTTGACAGTAAAGGCCCGGCGACTGGATCAAAGACCAAGCTAGGTACCAATTGAAAAGGAGGGAATGGTGCTCACTCTGTCGCCAATTTTGATGCCGGTTGCGCCTGGCCCTACTGCGTCTACGATTCCTGCTACTTCATAACCTAGTCGAGATGGCAGCTGTGGGGTTTCCAGATACTGTCCCTGCCGGAACATCACTTCGGCGCGGTTTATGCCAATAGCATCGACCTTCAGTCGCACTTCGCCCTCACCCGGCTCCATAAGTGGCAGATCCTCGATCTTGAGGACCTCTGCTCCTCCTGTTTCATAAAAACGAACGATCTTTGGCATGGGGTTCCTCCTTTGTTGTCCAAAATTTTATTGTTCGAAATTATCCTGCTATTTCCTTACTGGTTGGCGCGGCGGAATACCGTTCAGTATAGCATTACTGTTCAGGGGCGGGCTGGTCTTGCTCAATGGCTACTGCAGTGTCAGAAAAATTCCGACATTATCCATTTGAAAGAGAAGCAAGGATCTCGACTAAGTGGTCGATGTGAAACCGGACGTGGGTACTCTCCCAGTCCATTGATCATCTCTTCGAAAGTTGGGTATTCGCCCAGCGGAGAATCTTTCATCTTTGGGATATGCGCTTTCCTCCCCAGTTGTTCCTCGGTTAATTTTTCAGCGAAGTGGGCAATATTTTGATAATTCCTCTCGCACTCAGCGACAAGTTCGAGGAAGCTCATGCGTGCCCGATTTTCGGTAAAGAACGGATTTTCGGTGTCCAGATCGATCATAGGAATATCGCTATCTACAAGAGTCTTTAGGATCGGCAGATGTCCCATGCCTCAGGACCGCACAAGTGGGAAAGAATCTGCTTGGGTGACCATCTGTCCCTCGGTGCGCGCGAGGCTAGATTATCATCCACTCCTTGGCATACCCGCTTCAGAGCTGCTACTTTCTGCCGGATGTCTTGGGCTAACTGATTTCCGCGTGAAGTTGCCATCTGGCGTATCTTCCGCCGCAAGCACCGGGGTTTAGGGTTCAAGGTTTTCCCTGTTTGTCGCCGAAGCCTGCGTCCCTCACTGCCAATGATTATCTTATATTCGCAGGAGAATGTTAGAAGTTCTTAATTTTGTGTTTTTAAAATTGAAAACACAGACTGATTAACATCCCAAAAAGTATGCCAAGTAGACGAGGAGGTTGGAAAATGAAACTTCGTTTGCTTATTTTAACAGTATTGATGGTTATTGGTTGTAGCTTGGTGCCTAACGCCTATAGCGGAATGTATTATTACAATGGATACTATTACAATGATCCTGGTTATCCTTGCTATTATCCGTCATATTACGACCCATACAGGGGATTATGTGTATACGACACCGATCCGTATTGGAGCTATCCAACTTCATTTTTCTTCTTTGATGTTCCCCACAGTCATCACGGTTTCATTGATCATCGCCATGCGTTCGTTGATCATCGCTATGGCTTCAACGGTCATTTTGACCACGGTTTTAATCGAGGTGGCGGACACGGTTTCCATCGATAACAGAGAGCGGAGTAGAATGCGTAATCTCCCCAATGCATTTTTCAATAATGAAGAATAAGTCCCAGAAATCTATCGGTTTATCAATGTAATGCTCGATTTTAAATCCATTTCCGACCGCAGCTTCAATTGAGAGTTTACCGGTGTCACCGGTGAGGAAGATGAATTTTGTGTCCGGTTTGATTGCTCGTATTTTTCCGGCCATCTGTCCCCCGCTCATTCCAGGCATGTTGATGTCGGTAATCACGATATAAGGTGTGTGAACCTCGAAAAGTTCAAGACCTGTTTTGCCGTTAAGGGCCTGGTAGAGGGTGACATTTGGATATTTCTTAGCCAGTGTGGTGACAAGAAACTCGAGAGTTATAGCCTCGTCCTCTACAACCAGTATCGAAATTGACGGCTTTGGGGATTCCACATCATACCTCTATCCTGAATTCAGCGCCATCAACGGTGTTTCGAGCGGAAAGCCTCCCACCCATGTTTTTCTCTATGATGGTCTTCGACATGAATAAACCTATCCCGGTTCCCTGTTGGGGACCTTTGGTTGTAAAGTATGGATCAAAGATCTTATCCATTATTTCCTCGGGGATACCACCAGCATTGTCAGAAATAGTTACAACTGCCTTATTGTCTTCATTGATTATGGTGATTGTCACTTTGAGTTCTTCGGTGGCCTGTTCCATTAACGCATCTCTGGCATTGTTTAAGATATTGAGGAAGACTTGCCCATATTCATTTTGAAATCCAAAAATGACTGGGTCGTCTTTGGCGACGACCTCGATAGCGATATTCTGGTTCTTGAAACTGTCCTCGATAAATGACAAGGTACTTGCAATTACCTCCGTCACCCTAAATTCAAGCTTCTCCTTGTCCGGACTAAAAAAGTTTCTGAAATCATCAATAGTCTTGGACATGTGCTTAATGAGTTCCATTGAGATGCTGACATTTTTCTCCAACACCTCCTTGTTTAATTCATCAAGTTCATAGAACAGCATCAATTGCTGGATAGCAAATCCAAGAGTATTCAGTGGCTGACGCCACTGGTGAGCAATATTGCCGATCATCTCCCCCATGGCTGCCTGGCGGTTCTGTGATAGCAGCATTTGCTCCTTGTTGCGGAGTTCTTCCGCCAAGCGTAGGCGATGAGTAGTTTCCTCTTCCAACTGCTCGTATGATTCCAACAAGTTAGCATTCTGTTTTTCCAGATCTGCATGCATTCGCTTCAGTTCGCAGCGCTGGTTGAACAGATCGCAGAAGACCCTGACTTTGCCTCTGAGGATGGCCGGCTCGATCGGTTTCGTCAAGTAATCAACAGCTCCGGCCTCATATCCTCTGAATATCTGGTTTTCTTCCTTCATTCCGGCAGTGACGAAAATTATCGGAAGCTCTCGTGTCTTGGGGTTTGTCCGCATCAGTTCTGCGGTCTCGAAACCGTCCATCTCAGGCATCTGAACGTCTAATAGCACCAGAGCGAACTCGGTATACAAGGAAAGCCGTAGAGCTTCATTGCCCGACTGAGCCTTCACCAAATCAAGCTCCATATCGTTTAAAATGGCCTCCAGGGAAGTCAAGTTTTCGGGCCGGTCATCAACAATTAGAACAGGGATTTTACGGTAACATTCCATGACTACACAATTTCGGAAAGGCTGCTAAAGAGCCGAGGCAGGGCGGATAACGTGACGATATAATCGGGTTTCACAGCCAAGATTGCATTCTCAGGCATGGGGCGTGCTGCGGCATCATTCGGGTCCTGAACAACCGTAACCCCGCCCATCTCTTTAATTCGTTTCAAACCGCGGCTGCCATCGGCTCCGAAACCGGTCAGTATAACCCCGATCAAACCGTTTCCGAAGGCTTCTGCTGCGGTTTCGAAAAGCACATCGATGGAGGGTCTGGCATAATTGACCGGGGGATCCGTGGACAAGCCAAGCTTGCCATCCGGCTCCACCATAAGATGATAGTTTGGCGGCGCTAGATAGACCGTGCCGCTTATCGGCAGTTCCTGTTCGTCGGCTTCCTTGACGTGGATGTTGCATACAGCATCCAAAAGCTTCGCCATTCCGTTTCCCGACTCCGGACTTATATGCTGCACGATAAGCACTGGCAGGGGGAAATCCTTAGGCAAGGCTCCCAAGAGTGCCTCAAGCGCCTTAACCCCACCGAAAGAAATCCCAATCACTATGGCACGGAATACATGCAGTTTAGGCATAGCGTTTCCTGTAGATGCGAGTATGGGGCTCAATCTCCTGATAATAGGGAGCGATAGCACGGCCGTCCAACGTCTCCTTGGTCCCGAGGCAGAGAAATCCGCCTTCTGAAAGGCTGGAGTGAAACAGATCCAAAGCACGATCTTTGAGGCTCTCTTTAAAATAAATTAGGACATTCCTGCAGAGGACCATCTGCATCTCTCCGAAAACGTAGTCATTTGCCAGATTATGAGCGGCGAAAACAATTTCTTTTTTCAGGGATGACATCATTATGGCATGGTCATGTCGGGCAGTATAGTAGTCCGAAAAGGAACTTCTGCCACCGCTCTTTTGGTAATTACGGGTGAATTGTGCCATCTCCTTCAAGGAGAAGACACCCTCCTGGGCCTTACTCAAAATTTCATGGTCGATATCCGTGGCATAGATACGGAAGCGCCCCTTGAACCCTTCTTCCTCCAGCAGAATTGCCATTGAGTAGGCTGACTCGCCGCTCGCGCAACCAGCATGCCATATTTTCACAAAGGGATAGGTCTTTAAATACGGCGTCACCTGCTCACGAATTGTCTTAAAAACCACCGGATCCCTGAACATCGCTGAAACGTTGACCGTAATCCCGCGCAAAAGCCCCTCAAAAATGACCGGGTCCCGCAGTATGTGCGGTAGCGCTTGCCCAAAGGAGGAATATCCTGATTTACTAAGCCACTGAATCATCCTGCGCTTTAACGACGCCTCAGCGTACTCCCTGAAATCATAACCATGAACCTTAGCGATACCTTCCAGAAGGAGTCCTCTTTCGATTTCTTCAATTTTATCAGTGGAAATCACGGTGTTCCCGTCAACCTTGGCTATACAACCAGACCCGCAATAACGACAACAGCCGATCCATTTCGACCGGTTTAGTAATATAATCGCTCGCCCCAGCCTCTAGGCAGGCCTGCCGGTCTCCTTTCATCGCCTTAGCAGTCAGGGCGATAATAGGAAGTTTTTTAAAACGCGGATCATTGCGGATGCACCGGGTGGCCTCGTAACCGTCCATCTCCGGCATCATCACATCCATCAGCACGATGTTCACATCAGGGTGCTCCTCCAACCTCGCCAGCGCCACTTTCCCATTCTCAGCTTCGATAATCAGCATCCCTTTCTCGGCAAGGACGCTGGAGAGTGAAAAGACGTTCCGCATGTCATCGTCTACGAGCAGCACCTTTTTCCCCGCCAGGAGCGTTTCGGTATCCAGAGTAGTGCGGATCATGCGTTGTTTGTCAGGAGGCAGTTTACTCTCCATAACATGCAGAAAAAGAGTTACCTCATTAAGGAGTCGTTCCGGACTTTTGGCTCCCTTGATGATGATACTCTCTGCAAAGTGCTGCAGACGCTGGGTATCCTCGCTGGAAAGCTCCCGCCCGGTATGGATGATGACCGGGATGCGCCGGCTTTGATCCAGTTTATGGATATGTTCGAGTAGATCGAAGCCCGACATGTCAGCCAATCCCAGATCGAGCACAATGCAATCGAATGGTTCGTCGGTAAGCAACTGGATTGCCTGCGTCCCTGATTCAGCCACAGCAATTGAGATGTCGCGTTCCTCCAAAAGGGCAACCAGAGCAGTGGCATGGGCCTTATCGTCTTCCACGATCAGTAGTTTCTTGAGTGTTCGCGAAATGGTATCTTCAATTGCTCCGAATATGGTGTCCAACTGTTCGGTGGTTACCGGTTTGGTAACGAAACCGATAGCCCCCATGGACAACGCCTTCTGCCTCTCTTCAAGGCAGGTGATGAAGTGAACCGGGATATGTCGAATTTGCAGGTTATCGGTTATTTTCTGCATGACTTCCCAACCATCAATTCTCGGAAGCATGACGTCAAGGAGTATGGCACTGGGGTGAAATTTTTTAGCAAGCTCTATACCGCTGTTGCCGTCGGTTGCCACAATAGCGGAGAAACCCCGTTCTCTAACCTTCTCCATAAGGAGTTTGGCGAAAGTCAGGTCGTCTTCGATGATCAGAATACAACGATCCCCGGTCGCAAGATGATCGCGGTCGTCCTGAAGGGGAGGCACCTCGACTGATGGCAGCGGAAGGTTGATCTGCGCTGGAGTCCACATGACTTTTGCCACAGTGCTTGGGGCGGAGTCAAAATTCTCGGTATGAGAAAGCGGCAGGTAGAGGGTAAAGACGCTTCCTTTTCCTTCCTCGCCAGCAACAACGATCTCGCCATTCATCCCTCGAGCTAGCTGTCTGGATATGGATAGCCCGAGGCCAGTGCCGCCAAACTTGCGGCTGATAGAACCATCAGCCTGCTGGAAAGCCTGGAATATCAGTTCCTGTTTGGCAACAGGAATGCCGATACCGGTGTCGGTCACCTCAAAGGCTACGGCAGGAACCGGCAGCGGATTATCGTTTTTATTTGGGGTATAGATATGCAGCGTCACAGAACCTTTAGGGGTAAACTTGATAGCATTGGAAATGAGGTTGTTCAGTACCTGAAGGGATCGCTGTTGATCGAGGCTGAACTTTTCAGGCATCCCCTCCTCGATTTTGATCGTGAATTCCAACCCCTTCTGATCCGCAACAGGTCTGAAGATGTCCGCTATCTGTTCGCACAATTCAATAGGGCTCACCTCCTCAAAGACGAAGTCCAGCCGTCCTGCTTCAATCTTGGAGAGATCCAGGATGTCGTTGATGAGATTCAGCAGTTCCTTGCCCGCCGACTTGATAGTGGCGGCGTACTCGATCTGTTTGGGGGTTAAGTTCTCCTCCTTGTTTTCCTTCAAATGACCGGAGAGGATCATCAGGCTGTTGAGTGGTGTACGAAGTTCATGGGACATGTTCGCCAGGAATTCGGACTTGTAGGTGCTTATTTGCTCCATTTCTTTGGCTTTGTGCATAATCTCAATGCTAGCCGCTTCTATCTCCTGGTTCTTGGACTGAATCTGTTGGCGCTGCTGTTCAAGAAGTTGGGCTCGCTCTTCTAGTTCCTCGTTGGTCTGCTGCAATTCTTCTTGCTGGACACGCAACTCTTCTTCTTGAGTCTGGCTCTGTTGGAGGAGTTCATTAACCCGCTGGCGTGTCTGATTGACGCTGATGGCGATGGCAAGGACTTCAGCCGACTGGTTCAGGAAGTTAATCTCCAGTTCGCTAAATTCGGTAAAACTCCCTAACTCTATTACCCCGATCAGCCGGTTGACGTGAAGAAGAGGAATAGCCAAGATAGCTCGGGGTACCGCTTCTCCCAAAGCCGATCCGATGACCAGATATTCAGGCGGAATATTGTTCAGGATCAGAAACCGCTTTTCGCGAGCCGCTTCCCCCGCGATTCCTTCGCCCAGCCGAATGGTATCCATGAGATTCTTCCCATGGGTAAAGGCATAATTGGCAATGATCCTAAGAGTTTCGGTTCGTTCCTCGAAAAGATAGAGCGCACTCACACCGACTTTCAGGTAGGTTGACAAAAAGGTTATTGCATCGCCAGCCAACTCCTCCAGGGGTCTATCTCCGAGCACTTTCGAGTTGAGTTCGTTGATCCCCGTTTTGATCCAGTCGAGTAAACTCTCCCGTTCCCTGATTTTCTGCAATTCCTCTTTCTGTGCCATCAATTCGATCTGAGACTTAGTGCGCTGGGCAATTTCCCTGTTCAGGAGAAAGTAGACCATTATCAAAAGGAGGGAACAGACGGTCCCTCCAGTCGCCAGAACCTTGAACGTTTTATTGGTCTGAACCTCTTGCGTGCTTGATCGTTCTTGCAGCAGTTGTTTTTCATTATCCTGGCTCTCCTCCACAAGTCTGCGAATATCGTCCATCATATTTTTGCCAAGATGACTATTTACAACCAAAGCGGCAGTCCTAAAGCCTTGCGACTTCCTGGTATCGATAGTGGTTTTCAACTCAGCCAGTTTTTTATCGATAAGGGGGTCGATCTTGTCTAATCGTTTTTGTTGAAGAGGATTGTCTTTGGTAAGGTGCCGAAGGGATTTTAGTTTATCCGGGATATTGGTGAGAGAATTACGGTAAGGTTCCAGGTAGCCATCATTCCCGGTGATGATGAAACCTCGCTGCCCGGTCTCTGCATCTGTCAGACTCGAAAGAAGCGTGTCCAGTTCCTCAATAACAGCATGGGTATGGGACACCCAATTATCAGACTCTTTTACTGCCGTCATATTCAGATAGGCCAACCAACCGATGGAAGCAAAGATTGTCAGGGCTGTGACAAATGCGATATTGACGTATAATTTATTATTTAATGTTTGCATCCATACTCCCTTGAAAATCTGATACGGAGCTCTTCATCTGTAGCCGTAAGAACTCGAAAATCAAATTTTTCCATTTTATTCCGAATTCTGGCTACTTGCTATAATTAACATTCAGCATCTTCTACCACTAACTTTCCTAGTTTGCTGCAAGCTAAACAATGTTCACTTATGTTCAGTCGTTCTGCCAAAAGGGAAATGGTTTTTGAGCTGAAACAGAGCTGGTTCCAGTTCATATTTATCGATTCCATAATCGTTCCTTGGAAACATTCAACTACAGAAGCCCGTTCAAGATGGTCGGCCATTTCTTTTTCTTCCTCCCAGAGGAAGACCCTGTCGAGAAGTGGATAAGGGAATTCATTTGAGCATCTTCTCAAATTACGTGCCGATCAACGCAGGTATTTGGCACCAAAAATAACAAATTCTTGAGATGTTAGAACCGAAAACCGAGGTTGAAAAACAAGGGTTCTATTAAAAGACTGCCCTCTCGCTACCCGCCAATCTTCAAATCGAAATTCCTTCGACCTCATCGATTGAGATCTGGTCACTCCCTCTTTTGGCAGCCCTGTTTTATAAATGTATCTTCAAAACACCTGGCAGGGTAATCGACCTCTACCAGAATCCGGTTCTGGCCAAAGGGGAGCAGATTATTGCCGCGCCCACCCTGATCAAGAAACTGCCACTGCCGCTGCGTAAAATCATCGGTAATATGTCTGACAAAGAGAAAATCCTGGTAGGGCTGGACTTAAGGGCAAGAGGTCAGGACAATGACGACAAGTAGTCGGGACCATCGCTCCAATGCTGAGTTGCTTGAGGAAATCGAACAGCTTCGCGCCCGACTCGATGAATCCGAACAGACCCTGAATGCCATCCGCTCCGGCGATGTGGATGCCCTGGTCGTGGCGGGACCTCAAGGCGACCAGGTATTCTCCCTCACCGGTGCGGAGCGGACGTATCGGCTGATTATCGAGACTATGAACGAGGCCGCTCTGACGACGGATCTCAATGAGACGATTCTCTTTTGCAACCAACGCTTCCTCGATCTGGTGAAGTGCTCCCTGTCAGAGGCCATCGGCCGAAAGCTCTCCGCCTTTGTCGCACTCGCTCAAAAGCTGCCGTTACAGAAGCTTCTGGCTGATGCCCAAACCGGACCAGTACAACAACGCCTGACACTTCGGGCTACCGATGGTGTTGCCGTATCCGTTCAACTCGCCGCCAACCCATTGATGGACGCCGGCAATACCAGCATTCGTTTAGTAGCTTCTGACTTAACTGAACTTGAGGCGCAGGTTGACCGGCCACTGCACACCTATAAAGCAACGGAAGCAACCGACTATACGCATACCCTTTTTTATTCTGCGAGAATCAAGATCGTGAAGATCCACCATGCACTTCCAACTATTAACCCATTGTGAAACGAACAGTTTTGCCTACTTCGCAAGTATCCACGTTGCAATTTGTTTAACAACTTGAGGCTCAATGCCATTGAATCCGTGATAAGCCTGAGCCTCACAGGGATTACCGATGCTCTCGCCACCATCGAATGTCAGTAATTGTTTTCTGGGTGCCTGGTCGAGTTCTTTCATAAGAAAAGGAACGTCGCTGAATGAGCAGTGTTTGCAGCCATCCTGTTCGTGGTGAACCACAAGGACAGGAATGCGCAATTTCTCCAGAGGCATTGATGGAACCGGGCGCCCTTGTCGTCAGAGAGGATCGTAGACGTAAGGACCAATCCGTTTGGCCCCTCTTGGCTATTTAATTGAGTAGCAATATATGCGGCAGATTGAGTTCCCCTGCTGGTACCGACTAACCACACTGGTATTTTGGCTTGCGTCCTAAGCCACGCAATGACAGCCTTGATATCTGCAGCATGCTCCGGGCTCTGTCGAAAGCTCCCAAGATATGGGTTACTTTGATGATCCGAGGGCGCATCGACGACGACTACGAGCAATCCTTGATCTGCAAAAAGCTGCCGAGTTCGAACGAGAAAATTGCCTTTACCCCAGCCAAATGATCCGTCTTGTGAAATTTGCAACCCACCATGGCCTCCAGCGAACAGAATGATTGCCGCTTTTGGTTCCTGCGAGGA
>Ga0364909_10036_pt1 | contig 58026 bp, 48 predicted proteins | sample SorcelJu500001C3_3_FD_206966 | JGI IMG/M metagenome (GOLD analysis project Ga0364909, IMG submission 206966) | Enriched cells from Trout Bog Lake Hypolimnion, Wisconsin, USA - BchlTB.June25.5000.01.C3 | ecosystem: Environmental > Aquatic > Freshwater > Lake > Hypolimnion/Profundal zone | place... | reverse complement strand
TGGCTCCTCTCAATTACAAAAGTTCCTGAGCCAATAATTGAATTGCCACCGATCTGGTGATCATCACAATGAGTTCACTAATAGTCATCCACGGATGTTTCCATTGGTACTCCTGAACGATTTGTAGGCATTCCAAAAGTAATGGCAAGAAATTCAAGAATGAATGGACAACAGAGCACTTCTGATGATAGGCGCAAACCTTGACATACGACTAAAATTAGGGATAATGACACCTGATGAGGTCGCTCAATTCTTTCAGAAAAGTATCAGCTGGGTACGAAAGTGTGAGGGGTTTTTCTCACACAGACTCTCACACTTAACAAAAAAGCACCTAACTCAAAAAGAGCTAAGTGCTTAATATGTTTGGTGAACGAGGCGGGATTCGGACCCGCGACCTTTGGCTTCGGAGGCCAACACTCTATCCAGCTGAGCTACTCGTCCGTAAGAAAAATGCTTTAAAAAGCGAATGACAAATATACACCAAACGTTTGCCATTGCAAGGTTTAAGGCATTCCCTCCTTCATTTGCTCGAAGTGTTGACCTCCCCAGTTAAATATGCGAGGCTTATTTTCAGGATTCTCGACCATGGACGTTGATAAGCCTGCCTGTTCAAATAGCAGCGGACCTGATGCAAAATTATAAGGAGTCGTTCCCGTGACCATCCCAGCATATAAAAATTCGACACTCCCCGTTCCAGAGCGTATTGAAGATCTCCTGGGCCGTATGACCCTTGAGGAAAAATCCGGGCAACTGAATCAATGGCCCAACCTCGGTCCAGACCAGTATGACCAGGTGCGCAGTGGCGAGATTGGTTCCGGTCTGCTGGCCAACAGTTCCACGGCCGGTAATAATCGTCAGGAACGGGTTTTTGCCAAGTGTGTCAACGAAATCCAGAAAATAGCAGTCACGGAATCACGCCTGGGTATCCCTTTGATTTTTGGACGAGACGTGATCCATGGGTATCGCACGGTTGCCCCTATCCCTCTCGGGATGGCAGCCACCTGGTCACCCGAACTGATTGAGGCCGCCAACACCATTGCCGCCAAAGAAGCGCGCGCCGACGGTATCCATTGGGGTTTTTCGCCCATGCTCGATATCGCTCGTGACCCGCGCTGGGGGCGAGTTGCCGAGGGCTTTGGGGAAGATCCCTTTTTGGTAGGAAAACTGGCTGCAGCCGCTGTGAGAGGTTTTCAAGGCAATGATCAGGACTCGATCCGCCAAAAGTTCCCTGCCGATCGTATCGTTGCCTGCGCCAAACACTTTGTTGGTTACGGCGCCGCTGAAGGCGGGCGCGATTACAACACTACTGAAATCACACCTCAAACACTGCATAACGTCTATTTGGCGCCCTTCAAGGCTGCGATACAATCCGGGTGTGGCACCGTCATGAGCGCCTTTCACGATATCGGCGGTATCCCGCTTTCTGCCCATCGGTATTTGCTCAATGATGTGCTTAAGGAACAATGGGGATTCGGTGGTTTTATCGTATCCGATTGGGGAGCGGTAGGGGAACTGACCAACCATGGGATCGCGGTTGACTTTAATCATGCCGCCGAGTTGGCCTGCAACGCCGGGGTGGATATGGACATGTGCTCGATGGTGTATCTGAAGAATCTGCCCAATCTGGTCCGAGCCGGAAAAGTTTCCGAGGCACGCCTGAACGATGCCGTGCGTCGGGTACTCCGGATCAAGTTCGCGGTTGGCCTCTTTGAAAGCCCTTATGCTGATCCGAACGCATCACAGGCCGTCCACCTGTTGCCCGAATCGCTCGCCACTATGCGCCATCTGGCCGCCAAGAGCATGGTGTTGTTAAAAAATAACGGTATTCTACCGCTTTGCTCTGACAGATTGACCATCTGCCTGAGTGGACCGCTTGCCGACCAGCGCCAGGCACTGTTCGGCTGTTGGACTCCCGACGGGCAGGAGGAAGAGGTGACAACACTGAAAGAGGCCATCGCCGGAAGATTTGGGCCCGAAACTGGGCTGCACTATTGCGAATTATCAGATGACGCTCTTAAACTGGCGCGTTCAAGTGATGTACTGATCCTTGCCATCGGAGAATCGGCGGGCCGTTCAGGCGAGGATAACTGCACAACCACCATTGATTTGCCCGCTGGCCAGGAGGCACTGGTCGAGTCAGCCCGACGCATGGAAATCCCCATAGTGGTTGTGGTGTTTGGAGGACGCCCGTTGAATCTCACCCGCGTGATGGATTGGGCCGACGCGGTTCTGTTCGCTTGGCATCCAGGCATCACAGGTGGCCTGGGGGTGGCCGATATCCTTTTTGGGGACGTGAATCCATCCGGGCGGCTGCCGATCACCTTTCCGCGTTCTTCGGGACAAATCCCGCTGTATTACAACCATCGTTCTACCGGAAGACCGATGGTTCCTAACAGTCGCCGTCATTCCCGTTATGTTGACTCGCTCGATTCCCCCCTTTTTCCTTTCGGCTTTGGGCTGTCGTATACAACCTTCGAATATGCCAATCTTCGTATGTCTCTGGTTCCTCAAACACCAGAAGTTGTCGTTACCGTCGAGGTGACCAACACCGGCAACAGAGCCGGATCAACCGTCGCGCAATGTTACCTGCGTGATAGTGTTGCCAGTGTGGCACGCCCAGTGAGGGAACTGAAAGGATTTGAGTGCGTCCCTCTCGAGGCCGGCGAAACGAAAACCATTGTCTTCAGACTCGGCCCGGAGGAACTTGCTTATCGGGATGATAATGGTAATGAGCTCCTTGAACCGGGCCGTTTCCAGGTTTGGGTCGGTTGCGACAGCAACGCCGAATTGGGCGCGGAATTCGAGATCACCCCGGATGGCAAGTGGGTTGGGAGCAATAGGGCAGGGCAATAATAGGGGGGCAAATCTTGTTGACCTGCCCCTTGAAAGAGGTACTCTCATGGAACTGCAAAGAGAGCGGTCATAGACTTTCTCGGCAAAATCGAAAGGTTAAACTGCAGATTCAGGTAGCAGGTATGTTTGTCTGGCTCTTTATTCCATCCGTCAGGGCATAATTGCTGACCGAGAACGAGAAAGCCTTATGAAGTCGCTGGCAGACGGCTGGGGCACCCGCTATCATGCCGCGAGCATGGATGCCTGTCTCCATCATGTTCTGGAGAAGAGAGTTGAACTCTCGGTTGAGGGGTCCTTGCATGGTTGACAAGGTTTATAAGGCAGCGAAACCGTCTTGACTCAGAGTGGAACGGAGGGGGAAAACCGGCTATAGGCGGAATGCTATTTTCAGATGAAGTCAAAACAATGCTGCTTTTACGAATTTTTTACCGACGTCCCGCTGACAATTTCCAGGTTAACGAGCGCGTTTCCGGTCTTCTTCATTCCGATTTCCGCAGCGGCCGAGCCCGACAGGTCGATCACGCGACCAGCATGCCATGGGCCTCGGTCGTTGATGCGCACTTCGACCGTTTTGTGGTTGCGCATATTAGTGACGCGCACCTTCGTGCCAAGCGGAAGCGAGCGGTGCGCAGCCGTTAAGCCATTCTGACAGAATTTTTGGCCGCTGGCTGTTTTCCTGCCGCTCAGTTTATCGGAATACACGGCAGCCAATCCATGCATCGATTTTTTGGATTTGCTAGAGGGTGAAGCAAGTGATGTAGTCTGTTTGGTGGAGGCAAGTGATGGTTGAGAGGTGGCTGCGTTGAGTGATTGCCCAGTAGAAAAATCAATCATCGCCAAGCCGATCAATGCCATAAAAATGAGCTTGGTGGTTTGCATAATGTCTTTCTCTCAAGTTGAAGTCGTGGAGGCTTTTTCTTTCAAGATAAGCGAAAATAACAGAATTTCCGCACATTGCAACTCAAACCTGATTCGGCCCCCTTGCCGGTAAGGGAAACTTGCTGAAAATTCAGAACAATTTTTTTTGGTACGTGCCGCAAACACCAATCATTTTTGGCGACATATTGACTGTGAAATGGAACCGGCAAGACGACGGGACAGAGGATGAAAATACTGACCGACGGCAGGAAACCGCGCTGCCATCTATCTGCTGCGGTAAACCAATGCCGTCATGAAGGAAGCGGTTGCTTAGAGTGCACCTGCTTCACGCACGACATGCTCAATGGACGTGTTTCCAGCAAATATCGGTTCGAATAATCAATAAATACTGTTACCGTTTCAATTGTCGTTTTTGAGAACGTAAAATGTCGTTGCGTGCACCGAATGCCTGTTGGCTCTAGGTTTAACTGCCTGGTTTTTCTTTAAGGAAACTATCTATGAACATTACTGTGATGAAAGAGACCCATCCGGGCGAAACCAGAGTACCCATGGTGCCGGCCACCGTGGAACGTCTGGTCAAGCTTGGGTGTGAGGTTGTGGTGGAGTCAGGGACGGGGCTGACCTGCCGCTTTGACGATGCGGCCTATGCCGCCGCCGGCGCGACTATTGCCGCTTCTCGCGAGGATCTTCTGCGGACAGCCGATATCGTCCTGCGCCTGCGCAAACCGCCGCTCGCCGAAATCCCGCTCATGCGGCGCGGAGCGGTGCATGTCAGCTATCTCGATCCCTTCAACGAGGTCGAACTGGTGGATGCACTGGTGGCGGCTGGAATCAGCGCCGTCAGTTTGGAGATGATACCCCGCACCACGCTTGCCCAAAAGATGGATGTCCTCAGCTCTCAGGCCAACCTGGCAGGCTATGTCGCAGTCCTGCTTGGCACCGCGCACCTTGACAAAATCCTGCCGATGATGACTACCCCGGCCGGCACCATCAAACCGGCTAAGGTTTTTGTCATCGGTGTCGGAGTCGCCGGGTTGCAGGCGATAGCCACGGCCAGGCGCCTCGGCGCGCGGGTCGAGGCCTTCGACACCCGGCCGGTGGTCGAGGAGCAGGTTAAATCTCTGGGTGCGAAATTCGTCAAGGTCGATCTCGGCGCCACCGGCCAGACCAAGGACGGCTACGCCACCCAATTGACACCGGAACAGGTGGAACGGCAGAAGCAGGGCATGATCAAGGCCTGCGCCCAGGCCGATATCGTCATCACCACGGCCCAGGTGTTCGGCCGTCCGGCGCCGCGCATCGTCGATCGCGCCATGCTTGCCCAGATGCAGCCGGGTTCGGTCATTGTTGACATGGCGGTGGAAACCGGCGGCAACGTGGAAGGCTCGGAACTGGACAAGGTGATGGAAATCGGAGGCGTCAAGGTGGTTGGCCTGGGCAATCTGCCTGGAAAAGTCGCGCTCACCGCCAGCCAGATGTATTCCTCCAACCTCGGCAACTTTGTCGCCCATTTTTGGGACAAGGAAACCAACACCTTCCGGCTCAATCTTGAGGACGACATTATCAAGGGGGCGCTGATCACCCATGACGGAGCGCTCTTCAGCGCAACGTACAAAAGCATTATGCATAAGTGAGGGAAGCGATGACTGCCGTATACTCGATTCTTATTTTTGTTTTGACGATATTTCTGGGTTTTGAACTGATCTCCAAGGTCCCCTCGACCCTGCATACCCCCCTGATGTCGGGCACCAACGCCATCCACGGCATCACCCTGATCGGGGCGCTGGCGGCCATGCAGACTTCGCACCACGGATTCAGCACCCTGCTCAGCACCCTGGCGGTGGTTTTCGCGACCATCAACGTGGTCGGTGGCTATGCGGTCACCGACCGGATGCTCTCCATGTTCAAGAAAAAGGATAAAGGGGGCCCGGCATGACGTTGAATTCTATTGGTATCAATTACGTCTATGTGGTCTGTGCGGCCCTGTTCGTCCTTGGCCTGAAGATGCTCGGCTCGCCCGCCACCGCGCGCCGGGGCAATTTGGTGTCGGCGCTGGGCATGCTGATCGCCATCGTTGCCACCTTGCTCGCCCAGGGACTTGATTATCGCTGGATTATCATCGGAATGCTGATCGGCGGCCTCATCGGCACTGCCGGCGCCTATTTTGTCAAGATGACCGCTATGCCGGAAATGGTAGCCTTGTTCAACGGTTCCGGCGGACTGGCCAGCCTGCTGTTGTCCTGGAGCGAATATCATCATAACCCGGCCATGGCGCCCTTCATTGCCCTCGTGACCGCCCTTTCCGTGTTTATCGGCGGTGTGGCCTTTACCGGTTCCATGGTCGCCTACGCTAAACTGGCGGGCAAGATTTCGCAGCAGGCGGTGGTCTTCAAGGGCCAGCATCTGGTCAACGGCGCCATTGTACTCACCGCTGCCGCGGCGGCGGCGTTATTCTATCTCAAGCCGGATTCGCTTATCGGCTACCTGTTCTTTGTTGTGATGATTCTGGTCGCCTTGGTATTCGGCGTCACCTCCATCCTCCCCGTTGGCGGCGCCGATATTCCGGTGGTCATCTCCCTGCTGAACAGCTATACAGGACTGGCCGCCTGCGCCGCCGGTTTCGTGGTTTCCAACAACATTCTCATCGTCGCTGGAGCGCTGGTTGGTGCCAGCGGTATCATCCTCACCCGGCTCATGTGCAAGGCCATGAACCGCTCACTTTTCAATATCTTCTTCTCCGGTTTCGGCACGACCACCGCCGGTGCCGGAAGCACGAGCGGGGTTCAAGGTGAGATAAAGGCCGCCAGCGCCGAGGATGTCTACTACATCCTGGAGGCGGCCGATTCAGTGGCCTTTGTTCCCGGGTATGGAATGGCAGTAGCACAAGCACAGCATGTGGTCAAAGAACTGGGCGACCTGCTCGAAGCCAACGGCACCGAGATTGTCTATGCCATCCACCCGGTAGCCGGTCGCATGCCTGGGCATATGAATGTTTTGCTGGCCGAGGCCAATGTACCCTATGACCAACTGGTAGAGATGGAAGATATCAACCCGCGCATGGAAACGATGGATGTTTGCGTGGTCATCGGCGCCAACGACGTGGTGAATCCGGCTGCGGTCAATGATGCCAAGAGCCCGATCTACGGCATGCCGATCATCGAGACCTACCGGGCAAAAACCGTTATCGTTCTCAAACGCTCGATGCATGCTGGTTTTGCCGGCATCGAAAATGCCCTGTTCTATGGGGAAAATACCCGCATGTACTTCGGCGACGCCAAAACCTCGCTCCAGGCCGTGGTGGCGGAATTCAAGAGTGGGAACTGAATCAGGTTTGAAGGGTAGATTGTTAAATTTTAGCGTTTCACCCAACCTGCGGCCGTGGTTTATCGTAAAGATAAGGCGTTTATCACATGAGTAATCTTCCTTTGCTGCCTTCAATTCCCCTTGGTCGCTACCGCCACTACAAGGGAGGGGAATATGAGGTCTTGGCCGTCGCTCGTCACAGCGAGACACTTGAGCCGATGGTCATCTATCGCCCGCTCTATAACCAATCAGGTCTATGGATACGCCCGTATGTGATGTTCATTGAACAGGTCGAAGTCGATGGCCAACTCAAACCTCGGTTCATCCTGCTCCAGGACCCTGATCACTCCGCAAGCGGTTCACTCTAAGTGTATCGTAACGTCAGGATCTCAGTTGTAATTCAAGCTTCCTCTACATCGAATCCACCGCCATCTTCTTTCAAGAGTACCGAGAAAATATGCTTCCGGAAAAAAATATGATGCGACACGACCAACAGACCATTGCCAATGAGTTGCGTATTCGGCCCGAGCAGGTGCAAACTGTCTCGGCTTTGCTGGATGATGGTGCCACAGTTCCATTTATTGCCCGTTATCGTAAGGAATCCACCGGCTCTCTTGACGAGGTGCAAATTACCGCTATTCGTGATCGCAGGGGTGAACTGGCCGATTTGGAAAAGCGTCGTTCCGCTATCCTTGCTTCGCTGAGCGAGCGCGAGCTGTTGGATGATGCCCTGCAGCGGTTGGTCAACGCGGCGACTGATCTTGCAGCCCTTGAAGATGTTTACTTGCCCTATCGTCCCAAACGAAGAACCCGCGCACAAATAGCCAAGGAAAAGGGACTTGAGCCATTGGCGGAATTACTCTATGCGCAGGATCAGAGGAAGGTGGAGCCTGAAGCATTTATCAATCTGTCTAAGGAGGTGGCCACGATTGAGGAGGCTTTGGCCGGTGCCCGTGATATCATTGCAGAATGGGTCAGTGAAGATGCTGCTGTCCGCGCTCGGCTCCGCGCTGTTTTTCATCGGAAAGCAATGATCACCTCGACAGTGGTGAAAAACCAGGAGGAGAGTGGCAGTAAATTCAGAGATTATTTTGCTTGGCAGGAACCGGTTGGCAAGGTTGCCGGCCATCGATTGCTGGCCATGTTCAGAGGTGAGCATGAAAAAATACTGAGCCTTTCGTTCCGCCCCCCCGAGGCCGAATCGCTGGAGATCCTGCATCGTCATCTTGTTCGTTCCAATGGGGTAGCAGGGCAACAGGTGGCCCTGGCTGTGGAAGAGAGCTACAAACGGTTGCTCGCTCCATCCCTTGAAAATGAACTCCGATCCAATTTGAAAAAACAGGCAGATCTCGAAGCCATCACGGTTTTTTCAGAAAATCTACGGGAATTGCTGCTGGCTGCCCCACTAGGTCAAAAACGGACCATGGCTTTAGACCCAGGGTTTCGAACGGGGGCAAAATTGGCCTGTTTGGGCAAACAGGGAGAGTTGCTGCATTGTACCACCATTTACCCCACACTCTCCCCAAAGCAACAGGAAGAAGCCGCGCAAACGGTGACCCGGTTATGCGAGCGATATCATATTGAGGCCATAGCTATTGGCAACGGCACGGCGGGTCGAGAGACGGAATCCTTTGTTCGTGGATTACAGCTTCCGCCAGAAGTGGTTATCTCCATGGTCGATGAAAGCGGCGCTTCCATTTATTCCGCCTCGGAAATCGCCCGTGCGGAATTCCCGGATCACGATATCACGGTCCGAGGTGCTGTTTCCATTGGTCGACGTTTGCAAGATCCGTTGGCAGAACTGGTAAAGCTTGATCCGAAGGCCATTGGCGTTGGTCAGTATCAGCATGACGTCAACCCAAAAGCGCTCAAACAGAGCCTGGAAGATGTGGTTATCAGTTGCGTGAATAAAATTGGTGTTGAGGTGAATAGTGCCAGCAAGGAACTCCTCGCCCTGGTCTCCGGACTAGGGGAAGTGTTGGCATCCAATATCCTTGCATACCGCAGGGAAAAGGGCCCCTTCACGGAGAGGCGACAACTGTTGCAAGTCCCCCGTCTTGGCAAAAAGGCCTTTGAGCAATGCGCCGGTTTTTTACGTATTCATGATGGTGAAAATCCACTTGACCGTTCAGGTGTTCATCCGGAACGATATGGAATCGTCAAGCAAATGGCCAAGGATTGCGGTTGCACGGTATCGGCGCTCATGCAGAATGAAAAATTACGACAATTGATCGAACTTCGTCGCTATGTGAATGATGAGGTCGGGTTGCCAACCTTACATGACATCATGGCCGAATTGGACAAACCGGGTCGCGATCCACGGCAAGTATTTGAAGCCTTTGCCTTTGCTAACGAAGTTACGAAATTGGAAGATCTGGAGGAGGGGATGTGCCTTCCCGGCATCGTGACGAATGTGACCAGATTTGGGGCCTTTGTGGATATTGGCGTACATCAGGATGGCCTTGTCCATATCAGTCAGCTTGCCGACCGTTATGTCAAGGATCCGGCGGAAGTGGTCAAGGTTCGACAGCAGGTTCAGGTGCGGGTGCTGGAAGTGGATGCCAAGAGAGGCCGCGTCTCTCTTTCCATGCGCAGCACCTGACTCCCATCTCAATTGGAAAAGGAGGAAATATGCATCGTGTCATGATTCATCCGGCAACGTATGAGAACTGTCGAGAAGCGGTTAATCGAGCTTTCGAGCTTTTTCCCCAGGATATTGCCGGGAAAAAAGTGGTTATCAAGCCTAATGTGCTCCGGACGTCCAAAGCGGAAGAGCATATTGTGACTAACCCGGCTTTATTGCGGGCGGTAATTGAAAAAATTGAGGAGATGAACCCTCTCGAAATTGTGGTTGGAGATAATCCCGGCTTGTTTAATTACGGAGACAATGAGAACAGCTTTGAAAAAACCGGTTTGATGACTGCGGCAAAAGGATATTACAAAAACCTTGGTGACACCACCCAACATCTTGCCTTTAATCCTGAGTTCATGCCTGAGGTAGGGGTTTCAAAAGAAATCATGGATGCGGATATCCTTATCAGCCTGCCCAAGTTTAAAACCCATGGCCTCACCGTCATGACCGGCGCCATTAAGAATAGCTATGGCATCTTGCCTGGTGCCCAAAAAGCACGACTGCACCAACTCGCCGGTACTCCAGAGCGTTTCCATGAGGTAATCGTCGAGGTTTTCCGTCTGCGGGTTCCAGATTTTTTCATCATGGATGCAGTTGTGGGCATGGAAGGGAATGGTCCGGCGTCACCTGAGCTGCGGGAGATCGGTCTTGTCCTTGCCGCAGACAATGGAGTGGCTCTGGATGCGGTGGTCGCAAGAATGATGGGGATTGATCCTGCTCGCCTTCGTTTTTTGCAAAAAGCTAAGGAATTCGGTCTCGGTAACTTCGCAGAACACATGATCCAAATAGATGGAGAAATGGTGACGTTGGCCAATTTCAAGCTCCCCCCTTTAGGTGGCGAGGCCATTATGGGCAACCAGGCGATTCGGGAGTTGATGAATGCCAAGGCTCAAGTCAAGCCTGAAGCTGACCCGGGACTTTGCACGGGGTGTGGGGCCTGTATAGAGCATTGTCCCGTAGCGGCACTTGCCATGCGGGAAACAGTTCCTGTCGTGGATGCTGACAAGTGTATTGCTTGTTTCTGCTGCCAGGAGATCTGCCCTGAAAAAGCGATGAGCCTGAAATGAACAAAGATGAGCAAAAGGGATTTTTTTTATGCATGTAACTGGACGCAACAACAGGAATAAACAATTTTATAAAGAATTAATTTACGAACCACTTCAGGTGATATAATGAAAATACTTGGAATCCACGCAAGTCCTCGTCTCGAAGGCAATTCGGCCCAATTGCTGAGTGCAATTTTAAAACAAGCCGAAGCAAATGGTGCTGCCACAAACACCTATCACATTAACAAGCTCACCATCAAGGGCTGCCAGGCATGCTATCATTGCCGAAAAGTAGGGCACGAGGGGCAATGTGCCATCAAAGATGATATGAATCAAATTCTTAAAGATATTCTTGACGCCGATGCGGTGATACTCGCCTCACCGGTGTACATGTGGCAAATGACCGCTCAGGCCAAGCTCTTTACCGATCGCCTGATGCCATTGCTCAAACCGGACTATTCGTCCAGGCTTAAAGGACAACGGCTGGTATCCCTCTATACCCAAGGGCAGCCTGACCTATCCAGATTTTCACAATATTTTGACTATGTGAACAAAATGTTTTCCTTCCTCGGGTTTCACACGATGGAACCGCTGGTGTTTGGAGGGTTACGGGGTGTGGATGATTTAAAGAACCAGCCTGAAAGTTTGGAAAAAGCACGGCAGGCAGCGGAAATCTTGATGAAGGCTGCATGCTGATCTGTGTCAGAGGCAAAATACGGTCATGTACTGGCGAGACCTGGATTCTCCAAAGTTTCTTTGCACCGCGGAGCTGGTGATACTGGTTATTGGAACTACTGCTGGTTGTTTTTGTCTCTGGGGCGCGATTTTCCGATAAGGAAATGGAAAACGAAGGCAACGACTTTGTCACAAAACAGAATTAATCCAAAGGGAAAGAGAGGTGGGGCCGCCAACGTGCTGGCAAGTCCATCTTTTCAGAACAAGAAAACTACACGTTGCATTCAAAGGAGATCTCTATGACGGCTGCATTCACCGGAGTGAAAGTGTTGGACCTGTCGCGTCTTCTACCGGGGCCGTTTTGCTCCATGATGCTGGCAGATTTTGGAGCCGATGTGATCAAGGTGGAAGATCCTAATGGCGGGGACTACATCCGTTGGTGGCCGCCGCTTCTGGGAAAAAACAGCGGGTTTCATATCGTTTTGAATCGCAATAAGCGGTCTCTGACTTTAAATCTGAAGAAGCAGGAAGCCAAAGACATCTTCAAGCGGCTGGTGGCAGATGCCGATGTCGTACTGGAAGGTTTTCGTCCAGGAGTCATGGACCGGTTAGGCTTGGGATACAAAGAGTTGCAGGCAATCAACCCGCGCCTGATATACTGCGCTATCACTGGATACGGTGCGGATGGACCGCGGGCGCAACGGGCAGGCCACGACATCAACTATCTTGCGCTTAATGGCGTGCTTTCCTATAGCGGCCAGCAAGGCAACCCGACCATCTCGGGGGTGCAGATTGCAGATCTGGGTGGTGGCGCGTTATACGCGGCCTTCAGTATAGCTGCCGCCCTCTTTGCCAGGGAACGGTTGGGCAAGGGCCAGTACATCGACATGGCCATGGCCGATGGTGCCCTCACCTGGCATTGCCTGCGCTGGGGAAAGTATCTGGCCGATGGAATCACACCGAGTCAGGGCGACGATTTCCTCAATCATGGTTTCGCCTGCTACAATCTTTATCAAACGCGTGATGGCCGCTATATGTCTTTGGGTGCATTGGAGCCACAATTTTGGCAACTGTTTTGTCAACGTGTCGGTCGTCCTGACTGGAACCACCCCAACTATTTTGAACCCGGCCCCCATCAACAGGAATTGCAACAACAGGTAGCAGATCTGTTTCGAGAAAAGACCCAGGCCGAATGGATTCAACTGTTCATCGATACCGATTGCTGCTGCGAACCTGTCCTGAACCTGGAGGAGGTAATGCAAGATGAGCAGGTGCGACAACGCCAGATGGTCGTGGACCTCATGCATGAACGTTGGGGGGCATATCGCCAAATGGGTGTCGCTCCCAAATTGTCCTTAACTCCAGGAACTATCCGCAGCCACGCCCCGGAACTCGGTGAGCACACCGCCGACATTCTCTCGGGGATAGGAATGGACGAAGTTGTTCAGGAAAAGCTCAGAACAGACGGAGTCATCTGAAACGGAACTTGTTGAGGCTGCAATGAACACGTCATCGCTATTGTGGGGTTTGCTGTTCGGATCATTCGGGCTTGGATTTTTTGTTTACGGCAGGAAGCAGAAAGCGATCATCCCTCTTGTCTGCGGGCTAATCCTCATGGTCTACCCATACTTTATCTCCAACACCATCATTCTTGTCATACTCGGGGTTGTGCTCACAGGTATTCCATACTTTATCCGAATTTGAATCCTGCTGTTGCTTGATTTCCAGTTTGCTGCTCTCACCCCAGAGGGAGGAGCACCTGTATGTGCTTTTTTCCGGTACAACTTGGTCGATCCGGTGCCGCCTTTCTCTTCGGTGCCGAGCGTGAGCGGATGGATAAAAGTTTCCGCCGGCCTTTGGTTGACACTTTTTTTAGTAGGCATGAAGAACGACGGCAAAACAGTTAAAAAGTGCAAATACCGAATCTCCAACATTAAGATCAAGCGCCTTGCTGCTGGCGGCGGAAATTAAGGAACATAATTCCGTTCCGTCACCGATCCGAACGACAAATTCCACACTGACCTTCCCCCTGTTTATGCGTATTACTTCTCCATAAAACCGGTTCTCCGCACTGTGAGGGGTGTCTGTCCCGCCGCGATGGAGGATAACCCATGGCGCCTTGACCTCTGCCATGATGAGCCCGCCCACCTGCAGACCCAATCGTTCCAGGCTGTTGTTGGTGATCATGGCGGTTAAGGTATAGCCGCCAAGACTGAGGAGGCAGACGAGCGACTGAATATCACCTCGTTGGATTTCGACAATCTTACCCAAAAATGCGTTCCTCGCACTGGTTTTCCTGGTCGATTCCCGCTCCACAAAGAGCTTGGTCACACGATGCAGTTCTTCTTCGGAGAATGAAACGTACGCTGTGGTTAAATTGGGAGTGGAATGCCCAAGAAGTTTCTGTACTGCTGGTAACGGCATATTGCTTTGCATCCATTCCACTGCTCTCGCCCTCCGGATCATTTCCGGACTGCCAAGGCGTTTTGAAAAGCCGCAGGCCTCTGCGCGTTCATAAAATTTTCGTCGGACAAAGGCAGGATCAACAGCAAACAAGTTGGTTAAGGAATTCCTGAACAAGGGATCAGCTAATTGGGTCTGGATTTCTTTGTTCAAATGCTCGGCAATGGTAATTTTACGAATACAGCCCTGTGTTCCTAATTCCAAATCGCGAATGCAAACCATCTGATGATCGGCATCGATATCAATGAAAGGGTCAAGAGAAAGGATTTCATTCAGTTTGGCTCCGGTATAACGGATAAGGAGAAAAACGAGCAGAATCCGACGGCGGGAAAAACGAACATCGCGGCGAGTGGAGGTCTCCACCCATTGCCGAAAAGATTGTTCCAACTGACCGAGTTGCACAGTATCCAGACAGGAACCGTCACTGGGATTTGAAACTATTCTCCCGAGGTTGAAACCTGCCCCAGGTTGTTCAAGTGTCTTTTTTTTGTCTGCATTGCTTGAACTCACGATCATCGCTCCCCAAGCAGACTGCTTCTTTGGCGTGGGTCTTTGCCGGTCATGAGAGGCTCCCCCAGATTTCGACGCGGCCGCCTTTCCGATATCCGGTTACTAATGGCAGTGGTTTCCCTTGTTTACTTGAAAAATTCGAAGGACCCGGAGTTCCCTTCTCAAATAACCAAGCTGAGAGAAATCTGCGCATGATCAACGTGCCGCAGAATGAAACGGGGAGGGGGAGAGAGGACGGCTGAGAGCCCTGCTCTCCTGCCTTGTCTTGGCTGCGATGAGCACCCCCTTCACTGTCAAGAATCAGCAATAATCTCATGCAAAACATTATCAACAACCACGGGCGAATCCAGGTAGGTCAGCAATGGTTCCGTACCGTATTTTTCACGGACAAATGATCTCCATTCTTCAGTATACATTCGGTCAGCATCTTCACGGGACTCCCATAGATAGATACCACCGGCTCGAGCTCCATCCTGCGATATGAAATAGTATTTTCGAATCAAACCCGGCATGCCTTTGTACTTTGGGGCAGTACTCAGGAAGGTCTCGCGAGCCTGTTCCCGGGAAAGTATGTGGGGAAGCTTAAACTCTACAATGATAGTAATCATGAATGCCTCCTGACCGAGTACATAATTTAATGTGTGTCATTGATAGGTTACGACAGTAAGCGTATCAACGCATCGGGGTGAATCGCCCATCCGGCAAAACCAGAAAGGCCCATGAAAATGCCGAGGGCACTGGGGCCCAATGAAAAAAAATAGAGCCACCACTGTCGAGTCAATGCGGCCACGGCCAGCATTGAAATTGCAATTGCGATCAGCGCGTCCGACAGATCAAACTGGTCATCTCTAAAATTCGCCGCATCATAATCCTTTTGATCCTGATCGGCCTGCGCCTTCAATTCGTCTTTCTTTTGACGCTGTTCAGTCGCTATTTTCTCATATGCTTCAATTGCTGGCTGATACCGTTTCTGTTCGGCCGTCGAAATGCTTGCGGCCAGCTGCAATTGCACAAGGGTCGCTTTCGCAACCTCTTCGCGGATATTGCGTGCCTGATAATAAGCCCAGTGGTCAAGTTTGTTGGCCTGCATCTGTTGCATGCTTTGGACTATATTATCATCCTTGACTTTGCAAATTCCCAGGAACGAAGCAAGAATGGCTACAGTTACGGCAATAACCATATTCAAACGCTTGGCAAAATTCCCTTGTTTTTCAGCTTGTTCAACTGCTTCCATTGGATCAATTTCCATGGCAATTCCTCCAGGTTGGGCAACCTCAAAATTGAGGCTAAAATTTACCAATTCCCCAATCTGCCAGCAGTACGCTTGCAAATCTGAGGTGCAACAAAGAACTGGTACTTGATGGATACTTCTTCACCGTCATTCTGTTGGTTGATCATCAGGGGCATCGTCTGCAGCGACTGACTGGAGTTATTGCGAACAATGTCACGAAACCAAACAGATTGCCACCAATGGCACCAGATTGAACAGGATTATGCCAATCTTGTAAATAGCAAGTCCGGCGTAATGAATGACGTCAAAGGTTTCTACCGAAAACTTGAACCAGCGGCCATGCATTCCGTACAGCCAGTCATGGGCCAAGACAAATATGGCGAACCAGATGAATAGAATTAAATAGTTAAGACCTGCAGACCAGGCCAGAACGTCTTTGATCGCATGCATAGTCATGACGCATCTCCATGGAATGAGTGAAAAGTGTTACGTGTCGAAGTCGATTATTTGAGCAATGTCATTCTATTTTTTTGGTTACCAATCGATTAATCCCCTTGCCGCCGGGCTTTGCTGCGGCTAGCTGCGTATGCCTGGCATGAACTGCTTCCTCAAATCTCCCTGCCAGTTATCCACCCACTCTTCTTCGGCGATCCATGGTGGGAGGCTAACCTGAAAGTGGGCAGCCAACGCATTGAGGTACGGTTCGTACAGCAGGCGTAGTTCTCGTAGTTTTCGGCTGACAGCATCTCCCTCGTTTAATTGTTGCCCTTTGCTGGCCAGGAGGAGACGTAGCTCCGCCAGCCTCTCAGGCGGTAGTCGGTCCGGATTCGGATCAATTGGATCAGTTCTGAAAACCAGAGCGAGATCTATCACGGCGTGGCGGGCCATGGCAAAGGTCAATTCCGCCTGGCGCTCGCAAGCCCCTTCCAATCCGGCCATTATCAGTGCGCAGGTGTCGAGAATCGCGGTCAAAGCCGCGAGCCACGACTGATTGTCATGCTGGGAACGGAAATAGGCGAGGACCGGGTAGGAAAGATGCCCTTCGAGCAACTCCGCCGACCAGCGTTCCCATTCGTGCAGGAGTTGCCGAAGTGCCTCGTTTCCCCGTTCGTGACCGTGGCGGCGAAGCATTTCCGAGGCAGTGGGAGGCGAACCGGCGCGGGCGTCAAGGAGCGAGATGCTTACTTCCCGGCTGGCGAAGGATTGATTGAGGGCCGGCAGATAGCCGATCACCAGGGCAAGAAAAGCGAATCCCATTCCTGATTCGACCACCATCAGCAGACGCGCCAAGGAGGTGCGAGGGAGGACGTCACCTAACCCGAGAGTGAAAAAGGTGGTGCCGCTGAGATAAAGATCGGTGAGGAAACCAAATCCCCCGTCCACGGTCCGAACCGTTGAGCCGAGAGCCCAGTATATGAGGGCAAAGCCGCTGATCAGGACACCGGCCCAAAGGCTTAACAGCACCAAGAGCGACAGCGGGCCAAAATAGCTCAGCCAAGTTTCTTGCTCCCGTTGGGGAATCAGGGCATTGACCATCTTCAACCACGGGTGCCAGATGTTCCGATAGAAAAATCGGGTGAGCCGGAAGCGGCGCGTCACACGACGCGGCAGGATGATAGTCTCGAACCCCTCCCAAAGGACCACGAGAATTAAAGTGATGCCGATAATGATTGCAACGATATCCACGCGGTCCTCCGTCGAAAATTCAGGATCTACAGTCGGTCGATGGGATAGCTAAAATAGAGAGCGGCCATCCGTTGCCAGGCTTGTTCATTTCCCAGGGTAATTTCCCTCCTGTATTAATAGCTTTATCCTCATTATTAAACCTCTCATTGACAACGCCTGTCGTGACGATCGCAAGGGTGTGGCGGCAAAACCTGACAACGGGTTCAGATTCAGTTGTTCGGCCACCAGGATCGCCAGAGTGTCTATGGATTTGCGCATGTCAGTGGCGCCGGTTGCCAGATAGACCCGTAAGGGTGCTTGGCCATTCAATCATTGATGCTGCCCGGCAGGACCAGAACCCGACGCAGGATGGTCTCGTCAAAATAGACAACGAGAGGATGCTGGCTCATCTGGGCAAGGCGATGCTCGATTGATTGGGGGTAGACGATGACAACGCTGACTAGCAGCCTGGAGGACTTGGCTCTATTCCAGAATCAGCCGGAGCAGTTCGATCTCGTGATCACTGGCAAGAGGATGTTGCAGATACGTTCATACCTCCCCAGTGTCCTTTACACCGATTACAACCCGCTCATCAGTGAAAAACAGGCGTATGTCGAAGGACTCAAGGGATTCATCATGAAGCCTTTTCACCATGAAGGAAATCGCCGCACACACCAGGAAGGTGTTCGACGGTAAGAGGCTGCCGGGTCAGCTGGCCTTTTTAGGATCTCTCCCTCAACTGACCTGCTTATTCATGTGCCAGGTTTTGAATGGTGCCATCACTGCGTTCATAAGTGTTCGCTCAAGTGTTTACACAACCCATCCTTCACCCATAAGCAACGCTACCGGAAAACTGCGCAATATGTCTCCGACAGGAACCCCCCTGTCCGCAGAAATAACCTCCTCATTGGTGAGGGCATTGTTCCAGGCTGCCGGTGCGCCGTCAGGCATTATCACCGCTGTGTTCTGCCACACCTGTTTTCCCAGAGGAAAATCTTCCTCGGGAATCAAGGTGCTCAAAAACCTCGGTGCAATGACCACGGCCCATTGCTTATGGTATTTCCAGGTAAAGGCAATGACATGGCTTCTGTATTTTCCTGACGACTCAAGGGGAATATATGCGCCCGAACGGAAGAGTTCTCCATTTGCTTTTTTTGCTTTGAGCGCCCGATATATGAGAAAGAGTTTAATCTTGCCACTCTTTCTATCAGAAAGAAGACTTTGGACGAGTCGACCAAGGTCAGCGTCATCCTGCTGACATATGTCGGTCAACATAGTGCGTCTTTTTTCAAAATCTACCGGCTGGCGGTTGTCAGGATCCACCAGGCTCAGGTCCCAGAGTTCAGATCCCTGATAGAAATCAGGCACACCGGGTGAGGTAATCTTCATCAGGGTTTGCGCAAGGGAATTGAGTATCCCGTAGTGAGAAACTCTTTGGCAAAACGGGATGAATTCTTTCAGAAAGGGGTTGCTTTCTGAAGGGGCTAAGATTTTTTCAGCAAAGGCAATATAAGCGTCCTCGTATTCGGTGTCGGGTTTCAACCAGGCGGTATGGATTTTTGCCTCTCGGACAGCTTTGACGATATATTTCTTCATTCTCTCAACAAACTTGGGATAATCCGCATCTGCAAAGGGATAGGCTCCGATCAAAGTCTGATAGAGGAAATATTCGTCGTTTCTATCCGGGACGGTTACGCCGAGGACTCGCTGCTTTTTGTCTCTATTGATCTTGATCCAGGTCCGGAGTTGTTTGAGCCACTCCCCTGGCATCTCCGAGAGCACATTAATTCTGGCGCGAGCGTCTTCGCCTCTTTTTGTGTCATGCGTCGCGGTCGAACTTAAAGAATCCGGCCACAACTCTTTTCTCTTCGCATTGAAGTTGTGAAATTCTTCAAGAGAGCAGCCAAAAAGATCCGGTCGGCCGCCCACCTCATTGAGCGACAAGAGCCGGTTGTAGACATAATGGGTAGTATCTTCGACCCCCTTCGCCATTACCGGACTGGAGAATTGCTGGAATCTCATGGCGAAGTGCAACCAGTCCCGTTTCTCTTCTTCCTGAACATAATCGGGAAAGTCCAGGAGAAGAAATCTGCGGACAAAAGTAAAACCGTGCAGGAGGGCGGGAAAATAGGCTCTGGCCTTATCCACCGCATCCAGAATGGTTTTTCGGTCAGTGGCCGAAACTGATATTTCGCTGATGTAGGTTCTATATACCGGAAAAACTGCAAGAACCTCGGTCAATGCCCTTCTTAGCGCATTCAAGGTTATGTCGCTTCCATGACGGTCCCGACTGGAGATCTTCTTCAAGAGCAGAGCGAGGTTATGGACATCACTCGCCATATCCTCCTGAATTATAAGTTTTTTGTTGTTGCGCACCACATCTTCGTAAGGCGACATGGAACCAGTTGTGCTGGCATAAATTTTGCCAAACGCCTGTTCGTTTTTATTCTGACAAAACAACCCATTGACGCAATTTAAAAAATCATACCCCGTCGTACCCTGCAGCGGCCAATATCGGGGAAGAGCTTCTGTGGGATCGAGTATTTTTTCAACAACGATATAGGCTTGGGGTGCCCTTGCTCGTATTTTCAGAATATAGTCCGTCGGATCGTACAACCCGTCAATATGATCGATTCGCAACCCGGTAACAATTCCTCTTTCGATTAGATCGAAAATCAATCCGTGCGTGTGTTCGAGAACGTGCTCGTCTTCCATCCTCAGTGAAATCAGCCCATTAATGCAAAAGAAACGGCGATAATTAATTTCTTCTGCGGCGACTTTCCAAAATGAAAACCTGAAGAGTTGTTGGGAGAGAAGGGCATCAAGGGCGTTGAAACTCTCAGCCTTCCCTTTTTCACCGTTAAAGGAACAAACGGTTTGGTCAATGAAGGCTCGTAGTACGGAGTTACTGGTATAGAGTTCCCACAATATTCGGTGAATCATTTTAATCTGAACGGAGCGTTCTTCGAATTCATTGCTCGAAGAGAGCAGCTTCAAGGCATAAAGGATGCCGAGAAGTTTGATGAAGTCGGGATCGTCTTCGGCGAGTTTCTTTTTCAACTGGGGTAATTCATGAAAAAGATCGGGATAGGATTCTATCCGCAAAGGAAAAGCGAGGTTGTAGTAGGCGACCTTGAAGCCATCAGGCCCAAATTGAAGTGCGATCTCTCCATCTTCGAGGCAATCCCCATAAAACCTGCCCAGAAACGGCGCGAGCATTCTCTTGTTCAGGCTGGCGGCCGGATGATCCCAATCCACATCAAAAAACTGAAAATACGGGGAACAGGCACCATTCTCCATGATGTCCATCAGCATCTGATTTTCAGAATCTATTGCCATGTGATTCGGGACAATATCCTGAATCCAGCCCATCTTGTATTTTTTCAGCTCAGCGGCCAATGCCTCAAGGTCGGAGAGGTTTCCCAACTCTGTATTTAAGCGATTGGGGTCCACCACATCGTACCCATGGGAGCTGCCTTTTACGGCTTTAAATATCGGCGAAGCGTATATGTCTGATATTCCCAGATCATTCAGGTAGGCAATGACTGCTCTCGCAGCTTGAAAACCAAACGACGGAGTAAACTGAATTCGACAGGTCGCGGTTGGGATATTCACCAAGAGTCTTCGTTGTTAATGTGATATTTCAATGCAACCATGAGGGGAGCCGGATTCGGAAATTCTCAGCCAAAATCTTGGCGTGATGGATCCATTCTCGAGCATTTTCGTCGCCTGAGGCGGACTTCTCCTTGAAGTCGGAGCAACAGGTGTGCAGAATTTTGAAGCAGATATTCTGGGTTTTCCAGAGATTAACTTCAAAGGGCAATGTCCGGACAAGTTTTGCAGCCTTGTTCAATTTTTCCATGAGTGAGACGTCTTCAGGTTGTTCGAAGAGTTGATCGGCCAGGCGCTCAATGTTGCCTGCCAGCAGCACGCCTAAGGCTGTCGCATCCAGATTTGCGCCGGCCAGCCGTGCTTCCTCGAGAAGCGGTCTAACCATTTCAGGGTCAAGCCCCTCCCCGTCAAACATTTTACGGAGCTTGGCATTCAAGCAGATGTCCGCTGCGACCGACAATACTTTGGGCCGTGGCGTGCCGGAGCCGGTCAGAAAACGAATCAAGGGGGCGTGGTGCTCGTAAAGCGCGCGGTATGCAGCTTCCCCCTCTCTCAGAGTCGGCTCCATGATCATGCCGAGGACTTTTCGTCGGGCATCGGCAAAAAGCGAGATCAAAGAATAGGTGGACGCCCCGAAGTGCTTTCCCAGCAAAAGTATGGTTTTGGGGAAATCAGCTCCGGCAAAGGCATCTGAAAGCTCTTTGACAAGCGCCTCATACTTTTGCGCCCCCTGATATTCTCCGGTGCCGCAGCTGATGCTGTGATCGCCAAGATGCAGGACGCCAAAGCACAAGCTCGTGGATATCCGCGTCACCTCTGACGTCACTTTTGCCCGTCCGATTACGAGCTTGGTGCTGCCGGCCTGGAAAATCCGGTAGTCCTCCATATCGGCAGAATAGGCATAAATTGATTTCCGTTCACCGTCGTCCTGAAACAGAGAGCTGATGGCATAGTGAGCACCAACAGCAGTCAAGCCGAGAATGGCAGGCCTGACAAATTTTTCGTAAATCGCCCGGCCATTACCGTGTTCAGGAAGGTTGCTCTTGGCAAGTTCAAGATGTTTGAGGAAATCGGGTTCGAAGGACTCGGTAAAAAGCTGGTCGGCCAGTTGCAAAACTCTGCCCGCATATTGAATGACCTGAACCGTCTCAATTCCGGAAAGCTCGTCAAAAAACCAGCCGCAACTTGTGTACATGAGCATGGCGTGCCGCTGGAGTTCCATGAGTTTCAGAACCGTTATCTCATCCTCATAGCTCAAGGAGCGGATCGCATGGCGTTTCAAGAATTGACTGATTCGTTCGGGTGATCGATCGATAATGATGTCGATATAAGCATCCCGGGCCGCCCATGGATCGGTCAGGAGCCGACCGGCCAGTTGTTCATAAGCCGGATTCACAGTATCTCTGAGCCAGTCCAGCGCCGTACGCAGGGGGGCCCGCCAGGCTTGGTTCCAGCCCGGATTACCTCCACTGTTACATCCGCAATCCGACCGCCAACGTTCTATGCCGTGAACACAACTCCACGAACTGTTCTCAAAAATTTCCACTTCATGCGTCGGCGGATGATCCTCCAGGTATTGTCCATAATTTGTCAACTGCGCAAGTTTATTGGCTTCGATGTAATGAAGGGCGTGAGCGAGGGCCATGTCGCCACCGTGATGGTGGTGTCCATAACTTTCCCCATCTGTGGCGATGTGGACAAGGCGGGGAGAATCTTGGTCGTCGGGGAAAGCGGACAACAGCCTGTTGGCAAAATTTTCGCCGTTATTGAGCAATCCCTCGAAAGCCAAAGCTTGCGAAATGGGTCCATCGTAAAAAAAGAGGCTCATCTTGCGGCCTGACGGCAACGATATCTGGTAGGCCATTCCGGGGTCGATTCTTCCACCACTGACGTCTTGCCATTCCTCACCCTCAATGGAGCGAACCCGTTGGGCCTGACTGGGAGAAAGTATGGCAAAGACGATTTCATGCTGTGCCATGATGTCCAGGGATTCAAGATCGCCAGCAGTCTCAGGGAGCCACAGCCCTTCGGGCTTACGCCCAAAGCGATATTCAAAATCTTTTATTCCCCAGGCAATCTGGGTTTTCTTGTCGCGGCTGTTGGCCAGTGGCAAAATCATATGATTATAGGCTTGGGCCAGCGCAGATCCATGACCAGAATAATTTTCCATGCTCTGTCTGTCAGCCTCCTGGATGGCCTCATAGACGTCGGCGGCATATTTCTGCATCCAAAGCAGGATAGTCGGGCCAAAATTAAAACTTATGCGGGCATAATTGTTCACCAGTTGAATGATTCGTCCTTCCATATCCCAGATTCTTGACACGGCATTTGCCGCGTAGCATTCAGCTGAAATCCGTTCGTTCCAGTCATGGTAGGGAAACGCGGAATCCTGGATTTCTATGGCCTCCAGCCAGGGGCTTTCTCTGGGCGGTTGATAAAAATGCCCATGGATACAGATAAATCGGTTGTTCATGCTGGCTCCACTTAGCGATCCCGCTTTGACAGTTGAAGTGCCTGGACGTAATTTTTCATTGGTCGGATATGCTCTGCCGACCAATGGTCATTCTGTTTCTGTTCACATCAAGGATGTGCACCAGAACTTAATTACTCATTTTTGGTCTTCAACTGTCTATTTTCCAATATGAATTGTTGAGAGATTTCCTATAAGTCCGAACACATTTAACAGCCAGATGATTACTGCGATAATAACGACAGCATTGAGAATATTTTTAATAGTGGTTTGCATGGGTATGTATCTGTTTATCACCCCTAATACCACTCCAATAGCAACCAGAATTATCACCAACTGTATTAACGGCATAGCATGTCTCCTTGTATTTGTTTAATTTTTCAGGGTAAAAAATATTTATCTCGATTATAATACCGCAGTAATCTTTAAATTATCTATCATGTCTGTCAATGTAACAGCAATTGCAATTCAACTTTCAGAAAGGCGAAACGCCGTTACGCTGACCCGCAACTACCAATTCCGTTCGTACGGTCGATATCCGACCATGACTGCTGTCTTTCTCTTGACAGGTTTTTTCCAGGAAGATCGTTTCGATGTTCATATTTATAATAGAAACGATAGAGTAACAATAGTGATAAAATGATTATTGAATAGGTATTTTATATATATAATAAAATGTGAATTTTACTTCAACACGGTTGCACACCAAACTCCTGCTTCGCTCCTCGTTTTTTATTCCCCATGATTGCTCTCAGCTTAAACGTGCTGTGCACGTCTTTACTCAATGATTGCCTTGCACGTATGCCAATGAGGGTTGCTGAGAAAGGTATTATTCTTATTGTACAAAGGAGACCTGAGAATGGTCATAGTTTACCAATGATATAACCCCGTTATCATCCGACTGTTGGCGATACGCTCTAACTATCTGATTATCTTTCAATATTAGATTGATAGGAGATCTGGCGCAAAAATTGATAAACAATGAACAGGGCTCCCGCCGGCCTGCATAAACGCATTGTGCACAGCGCAACCTGCGCTCAACCAAGGTCTTCTGCATTATCAGCTAAATTCGATGCTACTGCCTTTTTTCTCCAGGTCAGCGATGCAATCGCGACCCAGCGGATTTCATCGATACAGGTCGTTATCTCTGACAGCAAGGAGTCACCATGGAAGATTTCATCATTCGGGACTGCAGTTTGCTCACCAAAACCAGCGGCTTGCCAGCCGCCATCAACCTGAGAGAGTTGCGGGAGCGGCTTGCCGTCTGCAGGCAGGACGTGCTCTATCACCATTTCTGCGAGACTCCGCTCGTCCCCTCCTTTGACAATCCTGACTACAAAAACGATTTTGCAGTCTGGGCCCTGTTGCATTTGGGCGATCGGGTGCTCGCCGAGCAGCTTGGCATCATTAATCCCTACATCTTTACCGATTTGGAAAAGCTGCGGGAAAAGGTGCTCGAAGTCCTTGATGAGCGACTGAGCCAGGCATACTTCGTGCCGTCCTGTCAGCCTGGCGAGGAATTTTTCTTTACCGAGGCGGTGACCGTGGTCTTTGACACGGGCAAGCGGATCACGTCTCCGGAAAAATTGCCCGAGGCCATCGGCAGAATGACCACGGGCAGTATCTACTATCATTTTTTTGAAGCTCGAAGGCGCGGCTCTCTAGGCATTGATGATTTCTCCGTATGGCTTAGTGGTTTTCCTGGACAGGAGATATGGTGTCGGGCTTTGCAGACTGTGGATTTTGTCTTCTTTACCTTGACCGAACTCCGAGGGGAGCTGGTGCGAGTTCTCGAAGGAGGTGCGTCATGACCAAATTTCTTTCGTCATACGAAGGATTGGTGAGCGCAACGGTGATCGGCGAACTCCGTCAGTTGGGCAACCGGCTGACCGGCAAGAAGGTCGTACATGTCAACTCGACCCGGGTGGGTGGCGGGGTGGCGGAGATTCTTGACTGGATGATTCCGCTCATGCGGGATGTGGGCCTCGACGCCCAGTGGGAGGTGATAGAAGGAAACAGCGATTTTTATTCCGTTACCAAGAAATTCCATAATGGCCTCCAGGGGCTCCCGGTCACCATCAGCCGCCGGGAGTGGCAGACCTACCGAGAGGTGTGCGAAGAAAACGCAGCCCGGCTGCGGCCAATTCTTGAAGAAGCTGATTTCGTGGTGATTCATGATCCCCAACCTGCAGCCTTGCTGGGACTCTGCCCGGGCCGGAAGGGAAAATGGATCTGGCGGGGGCATATCGACATAAGCCGCCCGACGCATTCGGTCTGGCGGGGACTGCGTCCCTTTATCTCCGGTTACGATGCGAGTATCTTCTCCATGTGCCAATTTGCCCAGCCGCTGCCGCATCCGCAGTTTCTTATTCCGCCGAGCATCGACCCGCTGAGTCCGAAAAACATGGACCTCGATCCTGAAGAACTGACCAGTGTTCGCAATCAATACAACCTTGACTCGGACAAACCGCTACTGGTCCAGATATCACGTTTCGATCGGTTTAAGGATCCACTTGGCGTCATAGCCGCCTATCGAATCGTCCAGAAGGTTCAACCGGTGCAACTCGTCCTTGCCGGGGGCGGTGCCACTGACGACCCCGAGGGGCAAGAGGTGCTTGAGGAAGTTCTGGCGGCAGCGGCGGGGGATTCCGACATTCACGTCCTCCTGCTGCCTCCCGATGCACACCGGACCATCAATGCCCTGCAACGGCTCGCCGATATTCTGATCCAGAAGTCGACCCGTGAAGGGTTTGGTCTTACGGTCACCGAGGGACTTTGGAAGGGAAAGCCGGTTATCGGCGGTGATACTGGCGGTATCCGACTCCAGGTGGTGAACTACCACACGGGCTTTCTCGTCAACACTCCCGAAGGGGCGGCGCACCGTATCCGGTTTCTTCTCCACCATAAGGGCCTGCGGAGCAAGATGGAGACCAGGGCCCGGGAGTACGTGCGGGAACATTTTCTCCTCACGCGTCATCTCAGGGATTATCTCACTTTGTTCCATATTCTGAATTCCCGGAAGGATTCATCCACTATCTATGTCTGAGTTTCTTCTTTCCGCCGAAGAAGGTGCCGGGCGATCATCGCGGGAAGTGAACTCAATATTTTTTGATGCGGTCGGTGTCATCTGCACCGAAGGAGAGATATGAATCCATCTAGAGCATTACGCCTGTTTGAAGGGTTCGGCGTTGAACTCCAATATATGTTTGTCGACCGGGAGACCCTTGATATTCAGCCGATCGTCGATCACCTGTTTCGCGATTTCAGCGGTGAGGTCTCGGATGTAGACAATGGACCGATTGCCTGGTCGAATGTCTTGATGGCCCATATCGTTGAGCTGAAGACCAAGGGCCCCATTGCAGATCTGTCTGGAGCCGCGCAGGATTTCCATCGCAACATCGGGGTAATCAACAGGATTCTCTATCATCATGGGGTCATGCTGTTGCCTGGTGCTGTCCATCCCTGGATGAATCCGATCAAGGAGATGGTCCCTTGGCCCCATAATGCGCCCAAGGTCCATGCCCTCTACAACACTCTTTTCGATTGTCACAGTCATGGTTGGGCCAACCAGCAGAGCACCCACCTTAACCTGTCCTTTGCAGGAAATGAGGAATTCGCCCGACTGCATAGCGCCATTCGCCTGCTGATGCCGTTGTTGGCGGCCTTGACTGCCAGTTCACCGATTCTCGATGGCCAATCGACGGACTGGCTTGACGCGCGGCTCAATGTTTGTTTGCACAACTTTGACCGTCTGCCGGTATTGACTGGCCATCTGATTCCTGAGGCTGTCTGCAGTGAAGCGGAATATGAGGAACAGATCATGCGGCCGATCATGGAGGCCGTTGGTCCCTTGGATCCGGAAAAGATCATGGACAGGCACTTGCTCAATTCCCGCGGGGCCATTGCCCGTTTCGATCGGGGCACGATTGAGATACAGATGCTTGACACCCAAGAATGCCCCTTGGCCGATTGCAGTATCGCCAGGCTGATTATCGAGATGTTACGGGGCCTGGTGACTGAAAGTTGGTCGGAATTTTCCCGACAGGTTGAGGTTGATACCCAGAGGCTGCACGATCTGTTTCTGCGAGTCATCAAGACAGGAGGAGATACCGTGGTGAACGACCCGGAATATTTGCAGTTATTCGGATTGAAAAGCACGGCTCTATCCGTCTCCGATGTCTGGCGGGCTCTTTTCGAGAGGCTGGCCGGGGCTCTTGATATACGAAGCCGCGAAACCCTCGCTGTGGTTCTCGGGCAGGGCTGTCTTGCTACCCGGATCATGCGTGCCTTGCAGGGCGACTTTCGCCACGACAATCTTCGTAACGTATATAGGGAACTGGCAAAATCGCTCAGAACAAATAAGCTGTTTCTGCCGTGAAGCTAGTCCACGGCTGCGGGCGACTATCCCAGGGGGGATATGCTTGCCGTTTTTCGTCAAAGTTTTGCAGAGCGGGGAAATGATATGAACTTGCCACGGCGATATCCGATTGGTGCCGAGGTGCAGCTGAACGGGGGCACACATTTTCGCGTTTGGGCACCGAACCCGAAGAAAGTGGAAGTGTTGCTGGAGGCTGGTCCGGGAGCACCGGCGGTCATCCCCCTGGAACGACAGGCTGACGGATACTTTGCGGGTCTAGTCCTGCAGGCTGTCGAGTCCACTCGTTACCGCTTCCGGCTGGATGATGGTGATTGCTTTCCTGACCCGGCATCGCGGTATCAGCCGGATGGACCCCACGGAGCGTCTCAGGTGGTGGATTCTTCAGGATTTAGATGGACCGACAGCAAATGGCAGGGCGTCAGCCTTAAGGGTCAGATTCTGTACGAAATGCACATCGGAACCTTCACGCGAGCAGGGACTTGGCAGGCCGCGCAGCTGGAGCTCGCGGAGCTGGCTGACTGCGGAATCACCGTGCTTGAGGTGATGCCCGTGGCTGATTTTTCTGGTTTGTTCGGATGGGGTTATGATGGAGTCGGGCAGTTCGCGCCGGTCCGACTCTATGGCGAGCCGGACGATTTTCGTCGTTTCGTGGACGAGGCCCATCGTCTCGGTCTGGGGGTAATTCTTGATGTCGTTTATAACCATTTAGGCCCGGACGGAAATTACCTGACGCAGTTTTCGCCAGACTATTTTACCGACAAGTATGCGTGCGAGTGGGGTGAAGCCATTAACTTCGACGGTGCAAACTCGGCTCCGGTGCGTGAATTTTTTCTTACCAATGCCGCCTACTGGATCGAGGAGTTCCACCTCGACGGCCTGCGGCTGGACGCCACCCAGGAGATATTCGACGCTTCGCCGGAAAACATCATGACCGCCATCGGAAAACGGATACGGGAAGCGGCGCGTGGACGAAAGACGATCATCGTGGCGGAGAATGAGCCCCAACTGACAAAATTGGTGGGTCCGATCAAAGATGGCGGCTATGGCCTGGACGCTCTTTGGAATGACGACTTCCATCACAGCTGCCGGGTCGCGATGACCGGGCACAATGAAGCCTATTACACCGACTACCTGGGCAAACCCCAGGAGTTGCTCTCCATGGTGAAGTATGGTTACCTTTATCAGGGCCAGTTCTACAAATGGCAGAAGAAGCGGCGCGGCACAGCCAGTCTCAGGCTGGCTCCGGAGAAATTCGTCACCTATATTCAGAATCACGACCAGATCGCCAATTCAGGCCGTGGCGAACGTGTGCAGTTCATGACCAGCCCCGGGCGCTTGAGGGCAATAACCGCGCTCCTGCTGCTTGCGCCCGGAACGCCCATGCTCTTTCAAGGCCAAGAATTCGCTTCATCCAGTCCGTTCTATTTTTTTGCGGATCACAAGCCCGAACTCGCCACGTTGGTGCGTGAAGGGCGAGCGACGTTTCTGGCGCAGTTCCGCAGTCTGGCCACGAGCGAGATGCAGCCCTGCCTGGTCGATCCCGCGAATCCGTCTACTTTCGAGCGGTGTAAGCTTGATTTCAGCGAACGCGAACGCCATCGACGCTTCTACGATCTGCATAGGGATCTGCTGCGTTTGCGTCGCGAAGATCCTGTCTTCAGTGCCCAATCTCCGGGCGGTGTTGATGGCGCGGTGCTTGCCGAGGAGTGCCTGCTGCTGCGGTTTTTCGGCGAAGACGATGACGACCGCCTCCTGCTGGTCAACTACGGAGTTGATCTGCATCTGAACTCCGCTCCCGAGCCGCTGCTCGCGCCACCGGACGGCATGATCTGGCAGACATTATGGTCGAGCGAAAATCCCCGCTACGGTGGCGTTGGGACGCCCCGTCTCGATTCCGACGACAACTGGCGCATCCCGGGGCATGCCGCGGTAGCGTTGCGTCCAATAGCAATGGAGCAGAAAAGGCATGACTGACCTGATTCGAGTTTTTTGCAATGGCGATTTATGCAAGCCGGATGCAGACCCCCACATGTTGGAAGAGTGGCTGGTCACCAACGGGATCGGCGGATACGCTTCGGGAACCGTGACCGGTGCTATTACTCGCCGCTATCACGGGCTTTTGATTGCCGCTTTGCCCAATCCGCTGGGCCGCATGATGATGCTGAACGGACTCTCCGAGCGTCTGCGTCTGCCGGACCGCCGAGTGGTGTACACAGGGGCCGAGGAACTCGCGGGCATCTCTCCGGAAGCGCCTCTTGCCCTCAGTGAGTTTCGGCTGGAAGCCGGCCTGCCGGTATGGCGCTATGAGGTGGATGGGTTTGTCCTGGAAAAACGTCTGCTTCTTCCGCACGGACAGAACACCGTGCATGTGACGTATCTGCTGCTTGCCGGCAAAGGCAGGTTGCGGTTGGGGCTCCGCCCGGCGATGCATTTTCGTTCTCACGACTCGCTCGTCAGCGAGCGGCGCTCCACACATTATAAATTATCCGTGATTGAGGACCAGTTCGAGATTGCGGGACCAGCGGACCTGCCCGTTCTTCGGCTCATCATTCACGGTCCGGCGACCGCTTTTACCTTTGACCGCAAGGAAACCTCCTTAATCCCCTACCGCACCGAGCGCGAGCGCGGGTACGAGTGGCAGGGTTCACTGTGGAGTCCTGGTTACTTTCGTGTTGATCTGGGTGAGGGTGACCGGACAACGCTCGTGGCGTCAACCGAGGAGTGGGCAACGATTCGTGCCCTGTCACCTGAAGAAGTTTTTCGAGCGGAGCTGGATCGCCGCAGGCTGCTGCTCAATGCGGCTCCGCCGCAAGCACAGACGGGGCTGGGCGCGGAAATGGTACTCGCTGCCGATCAGTTCCTTATCATGCCGATCGGCCGAGTGGAAGACGTGGCTCGCATACGCGCCGCAGGCGATGAGGCTCGGACCGTGATCGCGGGGTATCCCTGGTTCACGGACTGGGGCCGTGACACCATGATCAGCCTGGAAGGACTCACGCTGATGACTGGCCGTCAGAACGAGGCGGGCTGGATCTTGCGGACGTTTGCCCATTACGTGCGTGATGGACTGATTCCCAATATGTTTCCCGAAGGGGCGAAGGAAGGCCTCTATCATACCGCCGACGCTACCTTGTGGTTTTTCCACGCCATTCATCGCTACGTGCAGATGACGAACGATCGCTCGACGCTGCAGCTGATACTGCCCAAGCTGCTGGATATTATTAAGCAGCACAAAAAAGGTACGCTGTTCGGCATTGGCATGGATCCGACGGACGCGTTGCTCTGTCAGGGACAGCAGGGATATCAGCTCACCTGGATGGACGCCAAGGTGGGCGACTGGGTGGTGACGCCGCGGCGCGGGAAAGCGGTGGAGATCAATGCGCTCTGGTACAATGCGCTGCGGTTGATGGCGGAGTGGCTGAAGGAGGAGGGACAGGAGGACGCCATGCACGGTATGGAGGAGACTGCCGATCGTGTGCGGGAGTCCTTCAACCAGCGGTTCTGGAATGCATCGGGCGGTTATCTCTTTGACGTGGTGGATGCAGAAAACGGCGGCAACGACGACGCCTGCCGTCCGAATCAGGTATTCGCGATTTCGCTTGAGCACCCGGTGCTCGACGAAACTCGATGGAAACCCGTCATGGACGTGGTGACGGATCGTTTGCTGACGCCAGTTGGGTTGCGTTCTCTGGCTCCCGGGCATCCGGATTATAAGGCAAAATACTATGGCGACCTGCGCGCCCGCGATGCCGCCTACCATCAGGGCACAGTGTGGGCCTGGCTCATCGGACCGTATGTGGATGCGTGGCTCAAGGTCAATCCGGGCAAGGAGGCGGAGGCCCGGGGGTTTCTAACAGGCTTTGCGGCACACCTTAATGAAGCCTGCGTCGGTTCGGTCAGCGAGGTTTTCGATGCTGAAGCGCCCTACACGCCGCGCGGTTGCGTGGCGCAGGCGTGGAGTGTGGCGGAGGTGCTGCGCTGTTGGATGAATACGGCGGGAAACAGCTGAAAGGTACCGGTTTGCGGTTTTTTTTTCAAATATTGGTTACGGTCCTTTTCGACGGCCGCGGCGGCCAGGAGATAACGGTGGTGAAAAGGATATTATGTTATGGCGATTCGAATACCTGGGGCTACGATCCCGTTACAAAAGATCGTTTTAACGCAGAAACCCGCTGGCCGCGCGTTCTGGGCCAAACCCTGGGACGTGATTACGAAGTGATCGAAGAAGGCTTGGGTGGTCGGACAACCGTGTGGGACGATCCCCTGGAAGGCTATAAGAATGGACGCGAGTATCTGATTCCCTGTCTGGAATCTCATCGGCCGTTAGATTTAGTAATAATTCTGTTAGGGACGAATGATCTCAAGAAGCGGTTCAGCTTATCAGCCTATGATATTGCGCAAGGTGCGGGCGTGCTGGTGCGTGTGGTGCAGGGAAGTCAGGCGGGGCGAGAGGGGCTAGGGCCGCGGGTGCTGCTTCTCGTGCCGCCACCGACGGCGGCCCTCACGGAGTATGCTGAAATGTTTGAAGACGCGGCAAGGAAATCGCAAAAGTTTTCTGAACACTATGGGCGGGTTGCCAATGAGTTGGGCTGTGCCTGTCTGGACACGTCGGGGGTAATTGTTTCCAGTCCGTTGGACGGGATTCATTTTGAAGAGGGAACTCACCGCAAACTGGGGAAAGCGGTTGCCTTGAAGGTCAAAGAGTTGATTGGTTAAGGCGGCACAACAGGAAAATTATGCCTGATATGCGCATGCATTCGAATCCACACGGCGCGCTTTCAGTACTGGCTTAACGGGGTACACGCCACACGCTATCAGTCTTCCTCACCTTGTCGAATTTGCCCGTTTAAATAAACATCGGCCTGAAAAGTTGGAGGGGTGGCTTGGCTGAGACGCCTTGCGACCTGTACCTCCCAGCCGTTTCTAAACAACGAGAGGGGAGCCGTTGCGACCGCAGGTAACCAGCCGCATCGACACCTCCTACAGTTCGTCTGTTTTGCTCAAGGACATCATTTTCCGGAGAGGTGATAACCGCCCTGGTTTCCAGCGTCTCGGCACCTGGGGCTGCGTTCCGGGTGCTGATGATCAAGTTGAAATCAAAATTTATGCCTTGGCCAGAGCCGTTTTGATCTTTTCTGGCGTTATCGGTAAGGAACGGACCCGTGCTCCAGTGGCTGCAAAAAGGGCGTTGGCCACTGCCGGAGCAATGGGCGGAACGCCTGTTTCCCCGACTCCGCCAGGTTTCTCATTGCTTTTCACAATCCGGACCTGCACTTCGGGCATGGCATCAAGCATCACCAACGGGTAGCTGTCGAAGTTGGACTGCTCGACCCGGCCGTTTTTCAAGGTGATCTCGCCATAGAGAGCCGCCGAGAGGCCGAAGGCTATGCCGGATTCCATCTGGGCGGCGATGGTGTCCGGGTTGACGATATTGCCGCAGTCAACAGCGCAACAGACCCGATGCACCTGTACTTTTCCCTTGGCATCCAACGAAACTTCGGCCACCTCGGCGACGAAACTCTTGAAAGAGGCATGAACCGCGATTCCGCGTCCATGACCGGCAGGAAGGGGCTTGCCCCAATCGGCGAGTTTCGCGGCAGCATCCAGCACCCCTAAATGCCGGGGGTGCGCTGTCAAGAGTTCACGCCGGTACTGATAGGGATCCTTGCCTACAGCATGCGCGACCTCATCCAGGAAGCTTTCCACAACAAAAGCGGTGTGGGAGTGGCCGACAGAGCGCCACCACTGCACCGGCACGCCAATTTTGGTGGTGTGTAAATCCACCAGCAGGTTCGGGATGCGATAGGGGATATCCTCTGCCCCTTCGACGGAGGTGTCGTCAATGCCGTTTTTGATCATTTTTTCTTCCATGATGGTTCCGGCCATGATCGATTGGCCGACAATGGTGTGCTTCCAGGCACTCAGAGTGCCGGTCCCATCCAGACCGGCGCTGATCCGGTCGAACCACATGGGGCGATAGTAGCCGCCCTTGATATCGTCGTCACGGGTCCAGATCACTTTGATCGGCTGCTTGACAGCTTTGGCGATCTGCACGGCCTCGACAACGAAATCGGAAGCCGGATTGGCGCGGCGACCGAATCCGCCTCCTAAAAAAGTGGTTTCCAGGGTCACCTGCTCCGGCGGCAGGCCCGCCTCCTTGGCTGCGGCGTCACGGTCAACCGTCTGGAATTGGGAACCGGTCCGGATCAGGCAGCTGTCGGGTTTGAGATCGACGAAACAGTTGAGCGGTTCCATGGGCGAATGGGAGAGATACGGCACTTCATATTCCGCCTCCAGTTTTTTAGCGGCCCCCGCCAGGGCAGCCTTGACGTCCCCTTCGGTGCGGGCCGGCAACCCCGGCGTGAGTGCCAGCTGGGCATACTGCTCGCGCATGCCAGGAGTTGAGAGCTGTCCCCACTGCCCGTCGTCCCAGGCGATCTCCAGCAGATCCCGTCCCAATTTTGCCCTCCAGAAATCATCGGCCACCACCGCTACCCCGGCGGCAATAGTCACAACGTCACGCACCCCGGGAATTTCCTTGGCTTTTTGGGAATCCAGGCGTTTCAAGGTGGCCCCGAATGCCGGTGGCCGGGCGATTACGGCAGTCAGCATGCCAGGAACATGGACATCAATGCCGAAAATTGCGCTTCCCGCGATCTTGGCGGGGCTGTCGATTCTGTGTATCGGCTTGCCCACCAGGCGGTAGGTGGCGGGATCCTTGAGCGCCACCTCCTTGGGAACAGTGAGCTTGGCCGCATCTGCCGCCAGTTTGCCATAACCAAGATTTTTCCCTGCCGGACCTTGCACCACGCCGTTTTCGGCCCTGCAGGAGGCCGGGTTGGCCTTCCACCGCTGCGCTGCAGCGCCAATCAGCATCTGACGAGCCGCGGCGCCCGCATGGGAGAGTCGCTCCCACTCGCTCCAGACACTGCTACTGCCGCCGGTCACCTGTACACCGAAGACGGTATGGTTGTAGACGGGAGCGACCGGCGCGGCTTCAACCTGCACTTTTCGCCAATCGCATGCAAGTTCCTCGGCCACCAGCATCGGCAACGCGGTGTAAACGCCCTGACCCATTTCGGATTTGTTGATGATGATGGTCACCGCACCGTCACTGTTAATGCGCAAAAAAGCGTTGGGCGCAAAGCCAGTCTCCGAGGCTCCCCAGGCTGGGCCGAGAAACGGCACATGACAGGCGATGAGGAGACCGCCCCCCAGAGCCGCGCTGCTTTGCAAAAATGTTCGCCGGCCGATCTTCGCGGTTTTCATGGTTTGGTCCCTCCTGTCGCTGTCTGGCCGGCGGCCGCATGGATGGCTTTGCGGATGCGATTGTAGGTGCCGCAGCGGCAGATGTTGTCGGACATGGAGCTCTCGATGTCGCTGTCGGTAGGTTTGGGGTGTTTTTTGAGGAGGGCTGACGCAGACATGATCTGACCGGGCTGACAGTACCCGCATTGGGAGACTTCCTGTTCCAGCCATGCTTTTTTCACGGGATGACTGGCAGGTATACCCTCAATGGTGGTGACCTTTTTCCCCTGTACCTCGCTTACCGGTGTACTGCAGGAGCGTTGCGGAATGTCGTCGATCAGGACCGTGCAGGCCCCGCACAGCCCTTCACCACAACCGAATTTGGTACCGGTGAGCTGCAACTGATCGCGCAGCACCCAGAGCAACGGGGTGTCAGGGCGCACATCAACCTTGTGTTCCTTTGTATTGACATGGAAGGTGAGCACTATAGCCTCCTGGAATCTGGTGGAATTGAAAATCAAATCAGATAGGGTTTCCTTTTTTAAAGACCAAGGCAAAGAACTTCTGCATGTCCTGCCAGGATTCCTTGTCCGCCTTTTTATTGTAGGCCATCGGCAGGTTGAACTTCTTGCCGAGTTTGGTCGCATCAGGGCTGGTAAAACTGTGGAGGGCTCCCGGATACACCGTGATTTTGTAATCAGCCTTGGCCTCCGTCATCTCTTTCCGAAAGGCTTCGACAGCTTCCGGAGGAACGAGCTTGTCGCTCCCGCCGGTGTAGACCCGGATTTTGGCCTTCACCATGCCCGGTTCCGCGGGTTTCACCGCCTGCAGATTTCCATGGAAGCTTGCTACTGCGACGAGGTCCGCGCCTTGGCGTGCCATGTTCAGGACGACCCCACCTCCGAAGCAATAGCCAATGGCCCCGATCCGGCTCGGATCCACGGTCGGTTGGTTCTTAAGAAATTCTTCGGCTGCGAGAAACCGCGCCTTGCCCACGTCAAAGTTCTTCATGATTTCTCCGGAGAACTTGCCCGCATCATCAGGATGCATTGCCAGCTTGCCATCACCATACATATCCACAGCCAGAGCCGTGTATCCCAATTTTGCCAGCATTTGCGCGCGCTTCCGGGCGTAATCGTTTAATCCCCACCATTCGTGAACCACGAGAATGCCCGGACGTTTTTCCTGGATCGTGTCGTCATAAGCAAGATACCCCTTGAGCACGACGCCTTGCGCCAGATATTCGACGTTTTTTTCGACGATTGCTGCCTCTGCCTGCCCGATATTCGCAGTCAGTACCGTTAACGTGATAACCATTGCGCCGAATAATATTGATGCCTTGCTCATAATGACCTCCTTGATGTTTTGTCTTGGTACAATAGTGAGGTAAGAGGGGTGGTTTTCGCTTCCGGGAGTGCCATGTGTCGGTTTGTCAGGGTGCAAGTCGAGTCAGCCGATATCTGCGCAGCGCACATTTCTTCAACTATGATTTGCCGCTCAATAAAAGACAATGGGGCAATATATGAGAAGAAATGAGTACCCGGAGTATCACTGTGACTACCAGTGGCAGGTGTTCTTGCCTCCCGGCAGAAACAGTTCGTTTAGGAAAAGGGACCGATTTACGATAGTGCCCAGGTGTTGAAACCGAATCGCTGAAGGGGTGGCCTCAACGACAACGGTGCAGGAGATGGGCGCTATGGAGAATGGAGGGTGCGACAAGAGCCCAACAGGGGCGTCGCCGTCTTTTATTATTGCAATGACAAGGTTGACGGTCATGGAGCAGGAGGATAAAAGACCCTCCCAAAGGGTCTTTTATCGCCGATGCTCCCGGCCCATACCAAGAAAATAGAACGAATTATTCCGCCTTGCGCACTCGGCACATGAAGCTTCTGCTGGTGGAGGTACCGGTTATCTGCCCCCGCTGGTCGTCTTCGGTGAGGGCGTTGAGGTTGCAACGCGGATCGTAATCGCCCCATCCCCAGGCGAGACGGATGGTGCCGGGTCGAACCGCGGTGGATATTCTTGCTGCCATCTCGATGGCGCCTTTCGGGGTTTCGATCCGTAAAGAATCTCCCTCGGTGATGCCTTGGGGTTTTGCGTCCTCGGGATGGATATCGACTTTCGCGCCCGCGCCGCTTTGCAACAGGGTCGGGATGGTGCGAAACTGGGAATTGGTAAAACGGATATCGCGGCTGCCGCTGATCCCCAACAGAGGATATTCGCTGCTGCGGTCGGCGAAACTGATCGGGTTGCCGCCCAGGCCGTGCGCAAAAGGAACCCCCGGAAATCCAGCCTCGGCCAGCCGGGAGGAGAAGAACTCGACCTTGCCCGACGGAGTTTTGAATTGTTGGGTTTGATATTTTTCATAGCGCAATTCTTCAATCCGCAATCCCTTGCCATTCCGGCGCAGCTGCGCCACCGTGACCCCAGCGGGTTCCAACTGGTAATCGATGGCCTCTTCTGCAGTCTGCCAGGGGAATTCAGCGGCGTGGCCAAGCCTTCTTCCCAGTTCAAAGACAATTTTCCAGTCCGGCCAGGAATCGCCGACAGGGGCAATAACCGCGTTTTGCAGGAACATGGGGTTGTTGCGGATAGAGGAGCGGTTAAGCTGGGTCTTTTCAAAGCCGGTGGCGGCGGGCAGAATGACGTCGGCGAGCTTGGCTGTTTCGGTCATGAACAGATCAATCACCACCAGGGTCTCTACCAGGGTGAACGCCGCTCGGGTTCGCTTGGCGTCGGCCATGGTGATCAGGGGATTGCCGGATTGCACCACCACCATTTTCAAGGGGTAGGGCGTTTCCTCAAGGATGGCGTCGACCACGCAGCCCTGGACCTGGTTGCCCCAGGTGTCGCTGAAGGCGTTAAACAGGGAATACTGGTGGGTGATGGGGAGCACGCCTTTGGGGAGCCGCTCCTTGAGCTGGATATTACGCACCGGGATGGGCTGCGGCAGGACGTCGCCGCCCGGTTTGTCCAGATTCCCGGTCAGGGCGCGGAGCATGGCAATAGCCCGGGTGGTGTCGAACACCTCCCGGTGCATGTCCAGGCCGTTGCCGTCGATGATGGCCGTGGGTTTGGTGGTAGCGTAGATCCGGGCAATCTGTCTGATCTGCTCGGCCGTCAGCCAGAGGCTCTCGGCAACCGCCTCGGCCGAGTACTGGGCGGCTACCTCTTTAAGCGCCTCAAAGCCGATGGTGTGGTGCTCGATAAAATCGCTATCCAGCAGGTTTTCCTTGATGATCTGGTGGATCATGGCCATGGCGAGCAGACCGTCATGACCCGGCTTGATCTGCAGCCAGATGTCCGCTTTGCGGGCAAGCGCGGTCTGCACCGGATCGATGACAATAAGTGTTGCCCCGTGCTCCTTGGCGTAATGAATTCCTTCGGCGGCGCCTAAAGCGGTGTTGCCGTCGTTCTTGCCCCAGACGATGATGCATCGGGCGCTTTTTGCCTCCGGAAAGGCCATGGACCCGTACGTATAGGAATGGGCAAAATCGCGGGCGACAAAACAGATGGAACCGTTGCCGATGGTGTTGGGGCTCCCGAAGAGGTGCATCAGCCGGTTGGGATAATCCCAGGGCGCGCCCCAGTCGGCGGCCATGCCGCGCAGCCAGGCAACGGACTGGGCCCCCGAAGTCTCCTTGTGATGCTGGAATCGGTCCGCCACCCAATTAAGCGCCTCATCCCAGGAGGCTTCACGGAAACCCGAGCCATCCTCTTTCTTGATCAGGGGCGTGGTCAGTCGTTCCGGGGAATAGACAATCTCCGGGGCGGCGCTCAGTTTCGGGCAGGCGAGTCGTTTATCGGGAGTGAGAAAGGATTTGCGCCAGGCGGCTACCAACCGGTTATCCACCACCTCGGCTTCAATGGGACAGCAGGAGGAACAGAAGCGGCAAACAGTATCAATGATCATGGTCGTCTCCTATCGAGAGGCATGGACATAACAGCTGCGGATCAACTCAAAATGGTTGCTGTGGGTGCGGATTTTCCACCAGACGCTGCCGGGAGCCTCCACCCGCCAAGCCGGCGCCAGGTCGCCCCGGCTATCGGCCAGCAGCGCCGCCACATTGGCCAGCCCCTTGCCTGCGTACTTCCCCTCCGCTGTGCCGCCCAGCCACTCGCTGACAGGAGCGGCCTCGGTCGACCAGGAAAAGGGGTCGGAGAGCAGGAACTGGGCGTGCGTGTCGCGGGTGACCCGATTCATCTCCCGCAGATGCTGGAGGGGTGAGGGGACTTTGTCCACCAGATTGAGCGAGGAGAAAGAAGTGATGGATTTTTTCCTGAAGGGCAGGGCCAGGGCATTAGCCACCACAAACTCAACCTTGTCGCTGTGCCATGTATCGGGCAGATGAATGGTGACCTCGTTGTGCAACAAACCCTCATCTTTCAAAGCCACTGCCAGGGAGCGTTGCCGCATCAGTCCGCGTGCTGCCCGGATAAAGGCCTGGGAGGTGTCGATGCCTATGGCGAAATCGCAGCGGCTGCTCATCTCAAAAGTGAATCGACCCACGGCACCGCCGGCATCAAGGGCGATCCCGCCCTGAGGACGGATCAACCCGGCCCAGGTACTGTAGGCCTGCGAGACGTTTTCATCGTCGAACAATTCCCCGTACTGGCTCCACAGGTAGGAGGAGACCACCTCGTCGGTTTCATATTTGTTGGTTTGATGCTGACCTGCGGTGCTGTAGGGATCGAGCAGGGCAATACCCTCGCTTATTGGAAACCGGGCGGCACAGTGCGGGCACTGGAGCGTGCCGGTCTCGATATCCCCATCATGTTCCTGGTCGATGTCTGCTGTCAGGGCGTATTCCTGGGGAAGGCATTGGGGACAGATAATCAATTCAAGAAGTCGTTTTTTCATCGTTCTCCTTTGAAGCTGAGAAGGGTTGGTGCGGGGGGATACGATGCATTGGGGCTAACTAGTTAATTGCATAGTAATTATTTTTACAAAGCTAACTATCGGGCCAGAGCGAGTCAATCCCTAATTGCGCGTATCCGGCTTTTTCTCCTGGGGACTGAATCAGGACCATGTCTCTGGGGAAACGCCATCAAGCGGTGCAGCATGGGCGGCGGAGCATATTTACAACCCCGGGCAGATGGACTAGGATACATTTGCTAGCTACCAGAACGCTTGAGAGGAAGAACAATGAAGAAACGATTGCCGGCGGAGTGGGAAGAGCAGGACGGCGTGCTGCTGGCCTGGCCCCATGCGGAGAGCGACTGGCGCGAGTGCCTGGAGGTCGTGGAGCCGGTCTTTGTCAGTCTTGCCCGGGAAATCAGTCGATGCGAGCGGGTACTGATCGTCGCCCCGGAGATCGAATCGGTGCGCGAGCGACTGCGCCAGGGCGGGGTGGACATGGAGCGGGTGAACCTGCAACGGATGGAGACCAACGACACCTGGACACGGGATTTCGGTCCGATCACAGTGCTGGAAGGCGGGCGGCCTGTGCTGCTTGACTTCGGCTTTAATGCCTGGGGCCTGAAATTCGCTGCCCATTTCGACAACCAGATCACCGGCAAGCTGGCCCGGTCCGGGGTGTTCGGCTCGCGCCAGGTGCACATCCCCGGTCTTATCCTGGAGGGTGGCAGCATTGAAAGCGACGGCGCAGGCACCCTGCTGACCACCAGCGCCTGCCTGCAGAGCCCCAACCGCAACCCCCATCTCGACCGCGCCGGCATTGAGCGGGCCTTGGGCGGGCTGCTCGGAGTTACCCATTTTTTATGGCTGGACAACGGCTATCTGGCCGGAGATGATACCGACTCGCACATCGACACCCTGGCTCGCCTCTGCCCGCATGAGACCATCGTTCATGTCCGCTGTGACGATCCGGAAGACGAGCATTACCAGGCGCTGGCGGCGATGGAGACTGAACTCAAGGCCTTCCGCACCGCTGATGGCCGCCCCTATCGCCTGGTTTCCCTGCCCTGGCCGAACGCCTGTTTTGATGAAAGCGGCCAACGATTGCCGGCCACTTATGCCAACTTCCTGATCATCAACGGAGCGGTGCTGGTGCCGACCTATGAGGACAAACAGGACGGAGCGGCCCTCGCAACCCTGGCCCGGGTCTTTCCCCGGCACCGGATTATTGGCATTGATTGCCGGCCGCTGATTCCCCAGCGCGGTTCGCTCCATTGCATCACCATGCAGATTCCCAAGGGAGTGTTGGCATGAACACCATAACCGTTGGACTGGTGCAGCAGAGCTGTAGTGACAACCGACAGGAAAACATCGACACCAGCATCCGCGGCATCTATGAGGCCGCGGCCCAGGGTGCCCGGTTGGTGGTGCTGCAGGAGTTGCACTGCGGGCGCTATTTTTGCCAGACCGAGGATACCGCCTGCTTTGATCAGGCTGAAACCATCCCCGGACCGGCCACCGAGGTATTCGGCGCCCTGGCCAGGGAACTGGGCATCGTTATTGTCACTTCGCTGTTCGAGCGGCGGGCGCCGGGGCTCTATCACAACACCGCCGTGGTCCTGGAGACGGATGGAAGTATCGCGGGCAAGTATCGCAAGATGCACATCCCCGACGATCCCGGATATTATGAAAAGTTCTATTTCACCCCTGGTGACCTTGGCTTCACCCCCATCTCCACCTCAGTCGGTCGCCTCGGCGTGCTGGTCTGCTGGGACCAGTGGTATCCGGAAGCGGCCCGGCTGATGGCTATGGCCGGGGCGGAGATGCTGATCTATCCCACGGCCATCGGCTACGATCCTCTCGATCACCTCGAGGAACAGACCCGCCAGCGGGAGGCCTGGATCACCATCCAGCGCAGCCACGCCATTGCCAACGGCATCCCGGTGGTCAGTGTCAATCGGGTCGGCCTGGAGGCTGATCCTTCCGGGATCGGCGCCGGCGCTGCATTCTGGGGCAACAGCTTTGTCGCCGGCTGTCAGGGCGAACTGCTCGCCGTGGCTGACAACGACCGGGAACAGGTGCTTGTTGTTGACCTCGACCCAAAGCGCAGTGAGGAGGTGCGCCGTATCTGGCCTTATCTTCGCGACCGGAGGATTGACGCCTACGGTGACCTGGTGCGGCGCTACCGGGACTAAACCAGGGCGGAGAAGGTCCCGGTCCAGTTGATCTGCACCAGAGTCGAGCTTACCGGCAAAAGAAGAATGGAAGGACGATGATCATCAGTGCCAGCAGGCGAACCGACATTCCGGCTTTTTACAGCACCTGGCTGCTCAATCGGCTGCAGGCCGGCTATGTTCTGGTACGCAACCCTTTCAACCCCCATCAGGTTTCCCGGGTTCTCCTCGACCCGGACGTCGTCGACAGCATCGTTTTCTGGACCAAAAATCCGGCGCCGATGCTGGAGCGCCTGGAGGAGATCGATCGGCTGGGATATCGCTTCTTTTTTCAGTTCACCATTACCGCCTACGACCACAGCCTGGAAAAGAATGTGCCGACTATGGCGGCAGTCATTGCCACCTTCCGCGATCTGGCGGCCCGGATCGGTCCCGAACGGGTGCTCTGGCGTTTTGATCCGATTCTCTTTACCCCGGTCTTTACCCCGGCCTATCATCTCCATTGGTTCGACCATCTGGCCGCGCAGCTGCATGGTTCCACTTCCCGATGCACCATCAGTTTCCTGAGTATGTATGCGAAGTGTAAACGGAATTTGCGGGGGCTTGAGCTGTTGGCGCTCGATGAAAGAAAAAGGATGCAGTTTGTGGCGCAACTCGCTGCTATTGCAAAAAAATATCAAATACAACTCCTTGCCTGTTGCGATAGCTTTCTCCAGGAGCAAGGCGGGATTACGGCGGCTCGATGCATTGACGGTCAGCTGTTGGCATCCATTCTGGGGGAGCCCCTTCGCGTCAGCAAAGCTGCCGGTCAGCGGCCGGGATGCGGCTGTGTCGCCAGCATTGATATTGGTGCCTATCATACCTGTCCGCATGGCTGCCGTTACTGCTACGCCAACAGCAGCGAACAGCTTGGGACGCAAAATTTTGCCTCCCACGATCCCGACTCTCCGCTCCTGACCGGTGTTTTAACCGGCAAAGAGACCATCACTGTGAAAAAATCAATCTCCGGCCGCTCTGCCCAGGGGAAGCTCTTTTAGCAAGAGGATTTTTTTCAATGATATCCGGCCAGGGGGCAATCGGTGAGGGCAGGGGATACCCTTGACAGGCAGGAGAAGGGCTTGTAATGATTCATTGATTGGTTATCTGACATCCCGCTATGCGGGTAAACACGCTGTTTGCTGGAGTTGACAGGCACGGCATGGCATCCACCCTACTAAAGAGAGCGTCTTTATGTATAAAATAACTCATGATAAGGATGAGATGATCATCCGGTTTGAAAAAGACCTGGTTGATGGCGAAACTTTGTCGCGATTTCTCAGCCACATCAATCTCCAATCCATGCTCACCAAGAGCGCGACCACCGATGCGGCCGGCAAGGTTCGCTCCCGGAATCATATTGCCGGGCTGCCCACCGGCATTACCCTGCTGCGCGATCCGACCCTGAACAAAGGCTCTGCCTTCACCCATGAGGAGCGGGAGACCCTGGGTTTGACCGGTCTGCTGCCGCCCCGGGTTCACACCATTGAAGAGCAGGTGCAGCGGGTGCTGGAGAATCTGCGCAAGCATTCGTCCGATATCGAGCGCTATGTGTCTCTTATTGCGCTTCAGGACCGCAACAAGACCCTTTTTTACCGGGTGCTCCTTGATAATATCGAGGAACTGATGCCTATCATCTACACTCCCACCGTGGGCCAGGCCTGCATGGAGTTCGGGCACATTTTCCGGCGGCCGCGCGGCGTCTACATCACGGCCAACGACCAGGGCCGGGTGGCCGAACTGCTCGGCAACTGGCCGTTCAACGATATCCGGGTGATCGTGGTCACCGATGGTGAACGCATCCTCGGTCTAGGCGATCTCGGCGCCGACGGCATGGGCATTCCGGTGGGCAAGCTTGCCCTCTACTCGGCCTGTGCCGGGATCCACCCCTCCTTGAGTCTGCCAATCACCCTGGATATGGGGACGGACAATGCCCGGCTCCTGAATGATCCGCTCTACACCGGACTGCAGCATCCCCGACTGCGCGGCCAGGTTTATGATGAGATGATCGAGGAATTCATTCTTGCAGTCCAGCAGGTTTTTCCCGGCGCCCTGATCCAGTTTGAGGATTTTGCCAATAGAAACGCCTTCCGTCTCCTGCAGCAATACCGTGATCAGGTCTGCTGCTTTAACGATGACATCCAGGGCACCGCGGCGGTAAGTGTGGCCGGTATTCTCTCTGCCCTGCGGATTAGCGGCGGCCGTCTCAAAGATCAGCGCTTTCTCTTTCTTGGCGCGGGGGAAGCCGGGATCGGCACCGGTCATCTGATGGTGGCTGCCCTGGTTGAGGAAGGGCTTTCTCTGGAAGAGGCCCGCCAACGGTGCTTTTATTTCGATTCCAAAGGGTTGATCGTCAAAAGCCGTACCGATCTCACCGGCCACAAACTTCTTTTCGCTCACGATCACCCCCAAGTCCCCGATTTTCTTGCTGCCATCGAAACCCTGCGGCCGCAGACGATCATCGGCGTTTCCGGACAGCCCAAACGGTTCACTCCCGAGGTCCTGGCGACCATGGCCAAAATTAACGAACGTCCCATTATTTTTTCGCTTTCCAACCCGACCTCCAAGGCCGAATGCACCGCTGAGGAGGCCTACACCTGGACTGAAGGCCGGGCCATATTTGCCAGTGGCAGCCCTTTTGGAGAGGTTACCGTACACGGCAGGAAATTTTTTCCGGCACAGGGCAACAACGTTTACATATTCCCAGGGGTCGGCATGGGAGTGATGGCGAGCGGCGCGATTCGGGTCACGGACGAGATGTTTCTGGTGGCGGCCCGAGTTGTCGCTCTGCAAGTTACGGAAGCCGATCTGGAACTCGGCCGGGTCTATCCGGCCCTGCCGAGAATCCGCGAGGTCTCGCTGGCTGTTGCTGTGGCGGTGGCCGAGGTGGCCTATAACAGCGGGCTGGCAGGCAAACCTAAGCCGGATGATCTTGCCGGATATATCCGCTCGCTGATGTTTGAACCCGAGTACCAGATCTATGTCTAGGGTGTTGGTGGAATTTCCGGAGAACTGCCGAAGATAAGTTTCTGAGGGGCGAGGAAAGACAGGGAGAGGCCGGGATCAGGTGTTGGGGGCCAGGAACAGTGAGAGGATGCGACAATGGAAAAGCTGTTAATGGGTGGGGTTGCTCCTGTCCTTGTTCTTGCCGGCCTTGTGGCCATCGTGGCTGTGGGTATCATGTCTATCCTCTTGCCCATTCTTGTTTTCAGGATTCTGTCCAAGGTCTCAAAAATGAATGAGAACATGAATAAAATCGTAATATCGTTGCATGAGGTTGCAAGCGCGACGCGAGAGCCGCACAATCAGCGTCAACCCGATGACATCCGTCGGGGGTCGTTGGGGGCGAGAACAAACGACCCGATAGACATTGGTCAAAAATCATTACGGTTCAAATGATGGTCGCTCCCCATACCGATATGTACCGTGGTTGGGAGGTTGAGTCATTCTGACCTCTTCTGGACGCCCGGCTATCTTTTTTGGGCGCGCAAAGGGGGTATCCGGTTAGGGTTGCGTCAAGGCAATCAAACTTGCCATTATTGAGTCTCCGGGACTCTCTCCAGTATTTTCCTGCCCCAGCCGACTCATTGTCAGAATACGGCTCTGTATCAATCTCAGCACGATGCTTATATTTCCCAGCAAGTTCAAATTGGTAAACCAAATGAGGTCTTGTTGGGAAGATGCCTGGATACCCTTGCTTGCATGGCAAAAACGCTGCGGTGCCGAGCGGTCAGGGGCAGGTCTCTTTATTACTGACAGCCATTATATCTACCCAGAGGATTCCCCATGCATGTTCGTTCAACGCTAAGACTGGCGGCGCTGTTACTGGCGGTTATGGTTGTCTTGGCCGGGGGCCTGATCGTTGCGGTCAAGTCCGTGAACCTGGACAGCGTCAAAGAATTGCTCGCTTCGGAGGTTAAATCGGCAACGGGCCGTACGCTGACTATCGGCGGCCCGCTGGGGATACGGTTGGGGCTGATTCCGCACATAGTCGCGGATAACGTGACCCTCTCCAACCCGCCCGGTTTTGGGCGTGCCGACATGGCAAGAATTAAACACTTCGAGATGGAAATCGCGCTGCTCCCTTTACTCAAACGGGAAATTCTCATCAATCGCGTAATTATTTCAGGGCCCGATATCCTGATTGAAACCGGTTCCAGGGGGCCAGGCAACCTGGAGATTGTCGCTCCCAACGGAAAAAAAGAGCCCGCGCCTTCTCCCGCACAAGGCGGTACCGCCTACCGGTTTAATCTGCATGACGTAACCATCGAAAACGGGGTGATAGCCTGGCACAATCGCAGTTCAGGTACCACCGAATCGGTGGAAATTCACAAGTTGACAGTGCGGCCCTACCAAACCTCGGCCGAGCTGTTTGCGGTGCGTCTTGCGGCCACGGCTCGGGGGCAGGCGGTGGATATCGACGGGACCGTGGGGCGACTCGATGCTGCCATCGAAGGCAAGCCGTGGCCGGTACGCCTGCAGGCCGGAATCGAAGGGATGGCAATAACTGTGGAAGGGGCGATTGCGGAACTCTTTGCCTTCCGGGGGGCTGACCTGAAGATCACGGCACAAGGCGGGGAACTGTACAAGGTGATTCAGCTTGCCGGAATAGCCAGGCCTGATGCGCCTCCCGCCCTGGGACCCTACAGGCTGTCAGCACGTTTGCTGGATACCGCTTCAGGTTCTTTGGCTTTGACCGAGGTTGATGCGGAGGTCGGCCAGCGTAACACCTTGCTGCTCAACGCCAAGGGGATGGTCAAGGATGTGTTGGGGGCAATGAACGCGGACCTGGCTTTGACCGTGGAAAGCGATAACGTATCCGGTCTGTCACCACTGGTTGGCGCCTCTCTCCCTTTCAAGGGGCCGATGCAGCTTTCCGGCCAACTTCGCGGCGGGAATAAGGCCTGGAAACTTTCCGGCCTCAAAGCCAGCCTGGCGGGTAGTGATGTGGGCGGCGATCTGGCCGTGGATTTTACCAAGCGTCTGCATCTCGTTGGCAAACTTTCGGCCAAGACGTTGAACCTTACTAATTTTACCCATTCGGAGTTGCCATCAGGCAATACATCTGCCTCCCAACCGGTTAAACATGCGGGCGGCGATGGACGCTATTTCTCGAATCAGCCGCTGCCGTTCTCATTCTTGAGGGTGATGGATGTCGATCTGAGTCTGCAAGCTGGCAAGGTGGTGGCCGCCGAGGTGCAGTTGACCGATATGGCAACAGAACTGCATTTGCATGAGGGGCGGCTCTTGCTCAAACCGTTCCATGCCGGTCTGGCCGGCGGTGTGGTTGAGGGCGAGGTCCAACTGGATGCAGTCAATAAGGTTCCTGTGGCGAGTCTGCACCTGGTTGCCCGTCAGGTAGAGTTGGGCAAGCTCACTGAGCATAAGATGATCCGTGGAGGCAAGAGCGATCTGAAGGTCGATTTGCAGGGGCAGGGCGATTCCGTGCGCGCCCTGATGGCCACGGCTACCGGCGAAACGGTATTGAGCGTCGGGGAAGGAAAAATAGAGAACAGATCAGTGAACTGGGCCGCCGGGGATCTGCTGTTCCAGGTGCTGGGAGCCTTGAATCCGTTGGCGAAACACGAGGAGACAACCTCCATGACCTGTGCCGCAGCTCACTTCACCATTCGTGACGGTATTGCCACCGCCAACAAGGGCATTGGGGTGCGGACCTCTCAAGTCGATGTTGTGGGGTCCGGCACCGTGAATTTACGTTCGGAAACCCTGGATCTGGGTATTCACCCCCGGCCCCGCGCAGGAGTGGGCTTGTCCTTGTCAACCCCATTGACTGGGTTGACCCGCCTGCGCGGCACCTTTGCCAACCCCAGTATCGGTATAGACAATGAAGGTACCTTGCGTACCGCCGCAACCATGGGTGCGGCGGCGGCGACCGGCGGGCTGTCCGTGCTGGGTGAGCTGCTGGTGGAAAAAATCAGCACCGACTCCGATCCTTGCCGCACGGCCTTAGGGCAATCCCCGGCGCAGCAAAAGAGACAGCCCCCTCAGAAGGGACCAGCGCAAAAACAAAACAGCGGCAGCCTCCTTCAGGAGGTATTCGGACGCTGATCCTTGAGCATATGATTGCATATGGTCCTGGCCCTCCCCGGCTAGTATCCATGTAGAAAGGTTTTATAATCTATAATATTAGCTAATTGCATGGGTCGAGGTGGTGGTCGGTGTTGGTCAGGTTGCGGGGGCGAGCAGGTATTGCCATCCGTCTGGTGTTCACGGTCGGCGGGGTGAAGGGGGCGTTTAGGAAGAATAGGTTGAGCGGCTCACTTCATAGGCGAGGCGATTGTACAATTGGTTTTTATGGTCGTCATCGAGATCAATGAATTGGATGGCGGACCTTTGGTCATCGACGCGAACAACTTTAGCCTTGATTGTGAATGTTGATAATAGGGTGTCATGTTCGCTGAATTTTATAATAACTACTATTTCTGTATCAATTGTTAGAGGCGGGGTTGGGGAATCAACAGCGCAACCACTTGTCGATATATCAATTATTCTTCCTTTTCCTGGAGAATCTTTGACGGTGTACTCGAAAAAAAGGTTGTCAATTTTGAATCTGACACCGTTCCTTTTTATGAGAAGCTGCAATTTATCTTCAGCTTCCTTATCGCTTTCAACGTATATTGTTTTGTAGCAATCTATTTTTTCAGAAAATTTTAATATTTGCTTGTAACTTATATTAGCGTTTCTTATTATTCTAACGATTTCTCCAACATTGTTTGCGATGAGATAATCTATTATTTTTTTATAATTCGGGAAACTGCTAACATAGAGAATGTTGCATTGAGATATATCACTGATTACTTCAAATCCTTTTTTGAGGTCAGCGACACAAAATCTTATATCTGTGTAAAGTTTTTCCAGTGATTTGCTGTCAACATTTCCCGACATTGTTATATGCAATCTGTTCTTGGCAATGTTAGCGGTAGCTTTAATCCTTGGTTTTACATTCACGTTTTCATCCCGTTGTTTGGGTTTCTTTTGATCGTCGAACTCTATTGAAACCAATTGTACGGGGGAGGTCTTTGCAAAGTCAAAGTCAAACTTGAGAAACATTCGGCACTGCTCTGTCCTCTGATGGTTCTGTGGGGGCCTCGCTGCCCTAGAAGGTGATCACCTCGGCATCCCCCAGCATTCCCCTCAATTCCTTTTGCCATTCAATCCCGCCCAGGACCTCTTCTGCGCCAGCCCCACGACACTGCAGCCCATCCCCGATGACCTCGACGACGAAACCGCCCTCTTCCTCCCCAACATGGAGACCGCGGTCAATCTTCTGCTTGATGGCGGCCCGCTGATCGGCGAAAAGGTGGTGGTCATCGGCCAGGGCATTGTCGGCCTGCTCACCACGGCCCTGCTCTCCCGTTTCCCCCTGGCCGAACTGACCGCCCTGGAATCCCACCCCTTGCGGCGCGAGGCTTCGCTCCGTCTGGGTGCCGGCCTATGTCTCGACCCCCAGGACCCAACTCTTTTTGCCCAATTGGGTTCAGTGCCGGGCCAGGGCGGCCATGCGGATCTGGTCTTTGAGCTTTCCGGCAACCCGGCAGGCCTGGACACGGCCCTGGCTGTGGCGCGCGCCAGCGGGCGGATAGTGGTGGGTTCCTGGTACGGCACCAAGAAGGCTGAACTCGACCTGGGCTCGTTCTTCCATCGCGGTCGAGTGACGCTCATCAGCTCTCAGGTGAGCAGCATTGCCCCGGCGCTTTCAGGCCGATGGCAGACTGAACGGCGGCTGGATCTGGCCTGGGAGATGCTGCGCCAGGTGCGCCCGCAGGGCTGCATTACCCATCGTTTTGCCCTGGCAGAGGCAGCTCTGGCTTATGCGCTTATTGACCAGAGCCCGGAAGAGACAATTCAGGTCATCTTTGATCACCAACCTGTCGGAAAACGGTGAAAATCACCAAGGAGCACAATCATGTACAGCCTCGGAGTACGGCGTGAATTCAACGCCCGCCATTTTCTGATCGGCGGCGACTGGGGGGATGAGAATATCGAGCATCCCCATCATTACCGGATAGAACTGGTCCTGGAGGCCTTGGAGCTGGACAGCAATGGCTTTCTGGCGGACATTGTCGAGGTAGAGCAGCACCTGGAGGCGGTGATTGGCGCTTTTGAGGAACAGACCCTCAATGAACTTGCGGCCCTGGCCTGCCTCAACCCCAGCATCGAACGCCTGGCTACCGTCCTCCACGACGCCTTCCGGGCGCGATTCGCCCATCTCCCTCTCGAGGCCCTGACCGTTACCCTCTGGGAGGATAACATCGCCTGGACCTCCTACCGCGCCCCTCTCTGATGCGCATCGGCCTGGTTATTGACGGCAGCCTGGAGACCCTCACCGGCGGCTATCTCTATGACCGAATCGTGGTCCAGGGTCTGGAACGGCTGGGCCATGAGGTGGAAGTGGTCAGCCTTGCCGGCGGTTCGTACCTGCGTCAGCTTGGTCAGAACCTTTCGTCCGGTCTCGGTCAACGGCTGCTGGCCGGCCGGTTCGACCTGATCCTCCAGGACGAGCTCTGCCACCCTTCCCTTTTTCTGGTCAACCAACGACTTCGCCGGCAAGGCGGCCCTTCCCTGGTAGCCATCGTCCACCACCTTCTCTGCAGCGAGCTGCGACCTCGCTGGCAGAACTGGCTTCTGGCCTCTGTTGAACAACACTATCTGGCCTCGGTGGACGGCTTGATCTTCAATTCAGCAACCACCCGCCAAACCGTCACCGCCCTGGTGGGCGACCACCAGCCTCACGTTATCGCCTATCCGGCCGGAGACCGTTTCGGCGCTCACCTTTCCACGGAGAGCATCATCCAGCGGGCCCTCCAACAAGGCCCTTTGGAGCTGCTTTTTCTGGGCAATCTCCTTCCCCGGAAAGGGTTGCTGCCCTTACTCAACGCCCTGGCCGAAGTCGACCGGAATCTCTGGCGCCTCACCGTGGTGGGGGGGCTTGATTTCGAGCCTGCCCATACCGCCCTGGTCCGGCGACGCATCCAGCAGCTGCATCTCGCGGATGCGGTCCGGCTTGCGGGCCCTTGCCGCGACGACGACCTGCGCAAAATCCTGCGCGCCAGCCATGTTTTCTGCATGCCCTATGCCTATGAGGGGTTCGGCATCGCCATTTTGGAGGCCATGGCCTTTGGCTTACCTGCCATCGGCAGTCGGGAGGGGGCGGCGAAAGAGACCATCAACCACGGGGTCAACGGCTTTCTGCTTGCCCCAGACGATCTCGCGGGGCTGGCGCCGTTGCTGATGCAACTGCAGCAAAATAGACCGCAGCTCCGGCAACTCTCCCTTGCCGCCCGCGACACCTATGCCGCCCGTCCCGGTTGGCAGGACAGCGTCATGGCCATTAACGGATTTCTGCTGGCGATGCATCATGCCGGAAATTGCCGCACCAAGGAGAGACATGGAGCATGATATGGCGGCAATGGAGTGTTGCCCGCAATGATGAATGCGACCGAAGAGGGCTTTGATTCCTGCTATCTGGCGGCCAAGAAGAGTATTGATGACCGGGCGCTCAATCGCTACGTCTGGGAAACACTTTGTCAGGCCCTGCCGCAAACAACCGGAATTGAACCAGCAAATATTCTGGAGATCGGCGCCGGTATCGGCACCATGTTGGCGCGTCTTGTAGATTGGGGCCTGCTGACCGGCCCTGCCACCTACCTGGCCACCGACTGTGAGGGGAGCCACCTTCGGCTTGCCCGGCGCCACCTTGCAACCTGGGCAAACCAACAGGGCCATGCGCTGTCCTGGTCCGGAAAAGAGCGTGGCCGATTGCGGACCGGACAGAGCGAAATCTCGCTGGTTTTCGAGACAGTCTCCGCAGAAGAACTCGCGCGGCGAACCGCTCCCCAAGAGGGCGCCTTCCATCTGCTCATCGCCCATGCCGTGCTGGATCTGATCGATCTTCCTGCCGTGTTGCCGGGGCTGCTGGCACAGCTGACCCCAAGCGGTCTGGCCTATTGCACCTGCAATTTCGACGGCACTACTCTTTTCCTGCCCGAATACCCCGGTGGGGAAGAACAGGAGTTCCTTCGCCTCTATCATGCCTCCATGGAAGCGCGGCTGCCGGGCGCAAGCCACACCGGCCGGAGACTGCTGAGTTTGCTGCAGCGCCCGGGCCTGGAACTGCTGGCCGCCGGCAGTTCGGACTGGGTCCTTCATCCCCGGAACAGCGGCTACACCAAAGATGAAGCCTTCTTTCTCCACGCTTTGCTTGCAACCGTGGAACGGCAACTGGCGAAAAACCAACCCGCGCTGTCCGGCCTGACCGCCTGGGGCAATACCCGGCACCAGCAAATCGAGGCCGGCACCCTTTCCTTCCTGGCCAGCAACCTCGACCTCCTGGCCCGACGCCACCCATCCTTGCCATGACCTGGAAAAATCATTTCTGGCCGCTGCTGCCAGGCCTCGTCTTGGCCGTCCTTGTCCTCAGTATCCTGCTCAACTTTGAGTATCCCGCTGACCATCTTTTTTCCTGGCGCCTCGTGGAACCGTCCCTCGACGTCTGGCTACTCCTGCTGCCGCTGACAGTGGCGTCCTGCTACGGGAAACGACTGCTGTTCTGGACCACGCTGCTGACCTGGATACTTTTCCTGGCCCTGCGCCTGCTCCGCATCGCCGACACCCTGGTGCCCATATATCTCGACCGTCCCTTCAACCTCTATATCGATTCCGGTTACCTGTTCGGCCTCTACGACCTGCTCAAAACCTCCTCCCAACAGGGGGATTTCCCGCGGCTTGCGGCTGGAGCTGCGGTGGCCACGTTGGGGATTGGTGGTCTGAGTTGGTATGCCTGGCACTATGTGGCCAACGCGTTGACGAGCACCCGGTTCCGGGTCGCGTTTCTGGGAGGGGCAGGCCTGGTGCTGGGTGCTGCTCTGATCGGGGGATGGCTGCCGGCCAGGCCACCGGCCCTGGTCCACCTGGCGCAGGAAATTTATTCCATCCGCCTGCAGACCCAACAACAACAGGCCTTTGTCGCCCAACTGGAGCAGACTGCCAAGGACCGGGAGGCAGGCCCCTCCTCCCTCAACGGTCTGGAAGGGGCGGATGTTCTGTTGTTCGTCGTTGAGTCCTACGGCCGCGTCGCCTTCAGCCAGCCGCAGTTCCGGCCCTCGATGGAGGCCACCCTGGACAGATTTGGCAAAACCCTGGCGCAGCAGGGCTTCACGGCGTTTTCTTCCTATCTGGTCTCCTCAACCTACGGCGGCTCTTCCTGGCTGGCCCACTCCACCCTGGAGACGGGAGTACGAGTGGGCAATGACCTTGAAGATGCCGCGCTGCTGCGCTCGTCCGTGCCTCCTCTGGCCTCCCTGTTTCGCCGCAACGGGTATCGTACCGTTTCCATAATGCCCGGCACCCGTTTTGCCTATCCGCAAGGAGCCTATTTCGATTACGAACAGGTCTACTACGCCGAGCATTTCAACTATCGCGGCCGCAGCTTCGGCTGGGCGCCCATGCCGGATCAATTCGTGCTCGACTGGGTCCGCCGCCAGGAAATGCTCCAGCACAGGCAACCGCTTTTTGCCCGGTACGTCCTGGTCAGCAGCCACGCCGCATTCAATATCCAGCCTCCCTTCATTCCGGATTGGGAGACTATCGGCAACGGCAGCCTTTACAACAACCTGGAGCCGGTCTCTTTCCCTATTTACTGGCCCAATCTCAAGGATGCGGGGATGGCCTATCTCCGCTCTCTGGATTACGACTTTGCGACCCTGGGAGACTATCTCGCCCGGTATGTCAGCGCCGACACCCTGATCATCATTATCGGCGATCACCAACCGCCGGTGCAACTCACCAACGCGGGAGAACCCTGGTCCGTACCCGTCCACATCATCAGTCGCAATCCGCGTTTGCTCAATCCGTTCCGCAAGCGGGGCTACACCCCCGGCCTGGTTCCGGCCCAGCCGCTTCCTCATGCCGGAATGGAGACTTTTCTCCCAGGATTTCTGGAAGATTTCAGATGACCCGCAACCATCTCAAAAAAAAAACCCACCCGCGGCCAAGCGGATGGGTTTGAAAAGATATTCTCCCGGTGGGTGTGGGCTACCCGCTTTCCCTGGGAATGACCAAATCATCAAGACCGTTTAACCAAAAATGCTCCATGCCATTTTGGTGGCCACCACATAGAGGAAAAGGGCAAAAATCCTCTTTAATTTGTCCACCGGCAGAGCGTGCGCCAATTTGGCGCCGAGCGGTGCGGTCAGCACACTGAAACAGGCAATGAACACCAGCGCCGGCAGATAGACATACCCAAGACTATAGGGGGGCAAACCCGCGGCATGCAGGTTGTTGACCACATAGCCCAACGCCCCGGCAATCGCGATGGGGAAACCAATAGCGGCGGAGGTGCCGATGGCCCGGTGAGCGGCAACGTTGCACCAGAGCATGAAAGGCACGGAAAGTGAGCCGCCGCCGATCCCCACCAGGCTTGAGGCTACGCCGATGGTCGCGCCCACCCCGAACATGCCGCCATAACCCGGGAGCTCGCGGGAGGCTTTCGGTTTTTTGTTGAGCAGCATCTGGGTGGCAACGGAGTAGAGAAAAACACAGAAAAAACCTTTGAGAAAGCCGGTTGAAAGCCGTGAAGCAACCAACGTTCCCAGAAAAGTACCGATCAGAATGCCGGGCACAATTCGTTTGACGATGGTCCAGTCGACGGCGCCCCGCCGATGATGCGACATGAAACTGGAGATTGAGGTAAAGATGATACTGGCAAGGGAGGTGCCCAGCGCCAGGTGCATGATCAACTCAGGCGGCATCCCCTGTTTGACGAAACAAAAAATGAGCATCGGCACGATCACCAGACCACCCCCCACCCCCAGCAGGCCGGCGAGCACACCGGCAATCAAACCCACAGCCAAATACATCAACACAATTTCAAGGGACATCTTTTATCTCCGTTTGCTCCGGCCTGTATCGCACGTCTGCCGCTGCAAACAGGCCGGAAATTGAAAAATCACTGCTGATCTTCACCAAAAATATGGTTTTCGATCTCGGCGAGGTGGGTTTGCATGGCCTGAAAAGCCGCGTCCGCATCTCCCGATTCCAGGGCGTCGATGATGCGCAGGTGTCCTTCCACCGAGGCATCGCGACGTTCCCGGCTCTGCAGCCAGGTAGACCTGGTTTCGTTGATGATCGACTGGATGGTAGCCATCACCTGGCTGATCACCCGATTTCCTGAACACAGGGCCAACTGCCTGTGGAATTCGGCATCAAAAGTGTCATCCGCGCGGCCCGCAATCAGGGCGCGTTGCTGATCGCCCACGAGGACCTTTAAGTGGGCCATGGCCGCCGGTTGCATTCTCCTCGCCGCCATGGCGGCGATCTGCGGCTCCATCAACTGCCGAAACTCGATGATATCCCGAAGGAAGCGGCTCTGTTCATTAATGGCAGCAATGATGGCATCGCCGGCAAACATAGCATCGTGCGAAACCAGCAGATAGGTGCCATCGCCCTGCCTGCTTTCGATGATCTTCCGCTCTGCCAGCGCCTGGAAGGCCTGACGGAGACTATTGCGTGAAACCCCAAAGGACTCGGCCAGTTTCCGCTCCGGGGGCAACCGATCGCCGGGGGCCAGTTCACCGTTGCGGATCATCTCCCCGATCCGTTGGATAATTGCGGTATATGCGTATTTTTTTTCTTCCATAGGCTTGACCGATCTTCTGGTCCCCTCAGTATTAAGCGGCAAAATTGGTTCAACCAATATTGCTTTTATACAATTTTTTGTCAATTATTATAATTTTATGGTGCATCAATTAAATACGACAAAAGGTTACCCTTTGCCTTGTGCTCACAATGAGCAGTCCCCCTGCTCTGTTGGCGCACTTTCTCCAACGCTCTACAGGTCGCTGCAAAGCCCTCTCCTCGCATGACAAACCTTTTACACCTGCACAATGGACTGGCACCCCTGGAGTACAGGTGGTATATCCTTGGCATCAAAATGGAAAGGCTCTCTTTTTCCAGCAATCGGAAGAAACGCATCAGGGTCATCGAGATGACCATGCCGTCATGGCTGACGAGGTCTCAACAGGACTCCGCCTGATTCAGCCGGAACTACCGGAGCGACTTCTGCCGCAGACTGTGGTGAAAATGAAGAAGAAAGTGCTCTCGATCAACTGCATTTCTCACCTCCATCAGCCAGGTTGCTCTCCGCAATCCGGCGGAAGCTTTACGAGTAATAGAAGCAAAATGGCAAATATTCTCATTGTCGATGACGACCTTATGCTGGCGGAGATGCTGGCCGGGCATCTCAACCGGGCCGGCCACCAGGCCAAAATCGCTGCGACCCTGACCCAGGGCATCGACGAGGCACGCTCCAACACGTTTGATCTCATCTTTCTCGATGTGCAGTTACCCGACGGCAACAGTCTTGACGTCTTTTCTCATTTTTCCGAGGTGCAATCAAAGCCGGAAATTATCATCATGACCGGCTCCGGCGATCCCGATGGCGCCAAAAAAGCGATACAATCCGGTGCCTGGAGCTATCTGGAAAAACCCCACGTCCTGCGCAACCTTCTGCTCCCGCTCACCAGGGCATTGCAATACAGGGAGGAAAAAAAGAAAATCGGCGTAATCCCTGTGGCGCTGAAACGGGATGCGATTGTTGGCAAGAGTCCCTGCATGATCAATTGTCTCGATCAGCTGGCCAAGGCAGCCTCCAGTGACGCCAGTGTGCTGATCACCGGCGAAACCGGGACCGGCAAGGAGGTCTTTGCCCGTGCCATTCATGACAATTCAAACCGGTCCCAACAGGCCTTTGTGGTGGTAGACTGCGCGTCGCTTCCTGAAAATCTCATTGAAAGTACCCTGTTCGGCCATATCCGCGGATCCTTCACCGGTGCTGACCGCGCTGCCTCCGGCCTTGTTAAAATGGCTCATGGCGGCACCTTGTTCCTGGACGAAATAGGCGAACTTCCGGAACGAATTCAAAAAACATTCCTGCGGGTGCTGCAGGAGCATCGATACCGGCCGATCGGCAGCACCGCTGAAGAATACAGCAACTTCCGGGTGGTCGCTGCCACCAACCGTAATCTCGAAGAGAAGGTGGCGGCCATGACCTTCCGCTCAGATCTGCTCTTTCGTTTACGGTCCTTTTCCCTGCATCTGCCGCCCTTGCGGGAACGAAAAGAGGATATCCTGCCCCTGACCCGCTATTTCCTGGGCCGCCTGTGCGATCGCCTCAAAATTTCGTATAAAGGTATTGCCGATGAGTTTTTCGAATACCTGATGGCCTACGAATGGCCGGGTAATGTCCGGGAACTCCAGCAGACCATGGAACAGGTTTTTGCCAATGCCATTCATCACCCTACCCTTTATGCCTACCACCTGCCCGAGTATATTCGGGTATATATGACCTTGGAGGGGATGCAAACCGAACCCGCAAAGATGCAGGCGGACGATACGTCAAGGCAGAACACGCCGCTGCCGTGGAAAGATTTCAAGGCGGGGCTGGAAAAAGAATACATGCAACGACTGCTTGACTTCTCCAGGGGCAGTGTCAAGGAAGCATGCCTTATTTCCGGACTCTCCCGCGCTCGCCTGTACCAATTGATAAACCTGCATGCCACCTCAGCGACCAAGCAGAGCCTGGACTGATGCTGCCCTCTTTTCCATCTCCCCGCCTCAGCTTTCCCCTCCTGGCTTCTCCCTTGTTTAATCAATACAAAATCATCGCTGCTCCGATGCCCGTCCTGTCTACAAAAAGAGACTATTTTTTTCTTAAAGAGTAGACAGTTCTGCTTTCCGAGAAATCATGGCACAGCGCCAGCAGGCCATATTTCACCACGCCAGCCTCTAACATGCTGAAAAGTAAACATTTAAAAATTACCTCTCAACAAACCGTCTCCTGGCACATATCGTGCTTTTATTGTTCCGGCATGGTCATCATGCTGGTTTAGAGTTCGCACTATCAGGAGGGACAATTGAACAACGTATTTTTTTATGCAGCAAAGGATTCGACGGGCTACCAACAGGTACGAAACT
>Ga0364909_10033_pt1 | contig 59586 bp, 53 predicted proteins | sample SorcelJu500001C3_3_FD_206966 | JGI IMG/M metagenome (GOLD analysis project Ga0364909, IMG submission 206966) | Enriched cells from Trout Bog Lake Hypolimnion, Wisconsin, USA - BchlTB.June25.5000.01.C3 | ecosystem: Environmental > Aquatic > Freshwater > Lake > Hypolimnion/Profundal zone | place... | reverse complement strand
AACTCGATCACCAGATCGGTGCCGCCGTTGACCGTCAATTTTTTGATAATGGCGAGGATAAGATCTTTGGCAACCACCCCTTTGGCCAGGGCGCCAGTCACTTCGATTTTTAAGGACTTGGGGGCGCGGAAGGCGCAGACTCCTTTGAGAATGCCCACCTCCAGATCCGTGGTGCCGACACCGGCGGCAAAGGCCCCGAAGGCACCGTGGGTGCAGGTGTGGGAATCACCCATGATGACCGTGTTGCCCGGGCGGATGAATCCTTTTTCCGGGAAGAGGGCGTGGCAGACGCCGTTGCGGCCGATATCGAAAAAATCCTTGATGTTATGGCGACGAGCCCAGTCGCGCATGATTTTGGCCTGGGTGGCGGTCTTGGAATCCTTGGGCGGAGTCACATGGTCGATGACCGCTTTGATCCGGGTCGGATCGCACACCCGGTCCATCCCCTTTTCCATGAGATCCATGATGGCAATGGGTGTGGTGATTTCGTGACACATGATCACATCGATATCAAGCACCATGTTTCCCGGGGTCGGGGTGTCCCGCAAATGGGCGGCAAAGATTTTTTCAGTAATGGTTTGTCCCATTGAGCAACTCCAGAGTGGTAAAAACGGATGAAGGAAAGCCGGGCGAGCGGGAGGCGATGCTGCCCCTAATGTTGATGAAATCGAATTAATTACACCCAGAGAAAGGGTTCGTCAATTTTTTTCCTGAAACAGGCATGGTTCCGGTATCGGGGATATCACCTGTACATTATCGGATTGATTGCTTATACTAGGTCCCGATTTGGTCCGGTCAGCCGCAACTGCTGCAGATGGGCCTGGCTGCAGATATATTTCAACACGACACCTACAGACCTATGACACGCCTTTTCTGGACATGCTCCACCGCTGTCTTGCTGCTGTTCACCTGTCTTTGGCCGCGGCAATCCCATGCGGCGCACGGGGTCAGTATTGACGGCAATTTGAAATATCCCCGGGATTTTGCCAGGTTCGAATACACTTCGCCAGTGGCTCATAAGGGCGGCACCCTCATCCTGCACGATCTCGGCAGCTTTGAGAAAATGAACCCCTTCACCCTCAAGGGTTCCGCTCCCCAGGGGTTGTCGCCTTATGTCTTTGAAACCCTGGCGGTTCCGAGCCTGGATGAGCCTTTTGCCGAATACGGCCTGATTGCCGAAGATATCGAATTGGCCAAAGACAAGAAATCCGTGATCTTTACCTTGAATCCCAAAGCCCGGTTTTCCGATGGTTCTCCGGTGACTGCCGAGGATGTCAAATTTTCTCTGGATACTCTTAAAAGTGACCAGGCCCACCCCTTCTATCAGATGTATTACCGCGATATCGACGGTGCCGATATCCTGGGTAACCTCCGGGTTCGATTTCGGTTTGCCCGGCCGAACCGGGAACTGCACATGGTGGCGTCCCAGTTGCCAGTGCTGAGTCGGCAATTTTATGCTCGTCACCCTTTTAATCCTACCGACGGCAACGGTGCCATGGCCACTCCCATGGGCTCCGGCCCCTATCTGGTGGCCGAGGTGCTGCCGGGAAAATCGATAACTTATAAAAAAAATCCCGACTATTGGGCAAAGGATCTTCCCGTGCGTCAGGGAATGTTCAACTTCGAGACGATTGTCATTAAATATTTCAAAGACCCGATCGTCAGCCTCGAGGCCTTTAAGGCCGGGGAATTTGATTTCATGATGGTGAACATCGCCAAGCAGTGGCAGCGCGATCTTACCGGCCGCCGCTTTGATTCCGGAGAACTGGTCAAGCACGCCTTTCCCCATCACAATAACGCTGGGATGCAGGGATTTGTCTTGAACACCAGAAAGCCCCTGTTCAGCGATCGGCTGGTGCGCCAGGCTCTGGGCTTGGCCTTTGATTTCGAGTGGACCAACAAAACCCTGTTCTTCTCCCAGTACAGCCGAAACAATTCTTTTTTTTCCAATTCCAATTTTGCCGCCAAGGGATTGCCTGATGCCGGCGAGTTGAAACTGCTGGAGCCCTTTCGCAATCAATTGCCCGCAGAGGTTTTTACCAGACCGCTGCTGCCGCCTTCCACTGACCCGCCCGGGAGCCTGCGGGCCAATATGCAGGAAGCAAAATCTTTGCTGGAGCAAGCCGGATGGATGATAAAGGAAGGGGCGCTGGTTAACGCGCTGGGGGAGCGGTTCCATTTCGATATCCTGTTGGCCGATGCCTCTTTTGAACGGGTCATTGCCCCTTATGTGGGCAATTTGAAAAAACTGGGTATCGAGGTGGCCTATCGCACCATTGATCCTGCTTTGTACGCCGACCGAATCAAGAATTTCGATTTCGATATGGTGGTTACGACGTTCGGCCAGTCGCAGTCCCCGGGAAATGAACAACGCGACTACTGGACCACACCCGCAGCCGGGCGCACGGGATCGAAAAATTTGGCAGGGATCAGCAGTCCGGCTGTGGATACTCTGGTTGACGCCATCATCTATGCAGAGACCCAGGAGCAGTTGACCACCGCCTGCAGGGCGCTGGATAGAGTGTTGTGGTACGGGTATTATGTGGTGCCGAACTGGTATCTCGCCAATCACCGTCTAGCCTATGCGGCTAAGCTGAAGCACCCGGAAACGCTGCCATTGTATTATAATTATGAGCAATGGCTCGATACTTGGTGGCTGCAGTGAAGATATAGGTCTCGAGTAGTAAGGTCCTTATGGTTAAGGTGCCTTTTCTCCGCGTACATCTCGGAATGTTGATGCCTGTTATGCATCTCTCTGTTGTTATTATATATTGACATTACATTGTATGAATACAGTTACAGACAAAAATAATAAAGACGATCAATGGATCTATCTTACCGGCAAAGAAATTTATCAATTTTTCAACCGCGTCAAAGGTCGACTGCAGGGGATGCATGTTTATGCTTTGGTGGGAAAGAGCGGCACGGGTAAGAGTTTCCGAGCTAAACTGCTTGCCGAGAAAATCGGCGTTCCCTACATCGTTGATGACGGTCTCTTGATTGATGACACCACTATTCTTGCTGGCAGGTCGGCTAAACAGGAAAAGAATTATATCAGCGCCATTAAGACAGCATTGTTTACCGACCCTGTGCACCGGCAAAGTGTGGTGGAGATGATCCAGGAGAAAAAGATAAAGAAAATTCTTATCCTGGGTACTTCGGAAAAAATGGTTATCAAACTGGCGGAGATTCTTGAGTTGCCGCCTATCAGTCAGATTATCAAGATAGAAGAAATAGCCAGTCAGAAAGACATCGAAAACGCGATCAAGTCGCGATTTGAAGAAGGAAAGCATGTTATTCCGGTTCCTGCCATTGAAGTGAAGCGGGATTATGCCCAGATACTTTCCGATTCCATCCGTATATTTTTTAAAGGCGGCAAACACCCGGATGGCGTCAAAAATGCTAGGTTTTTTGAAAAATCAGTGGTTCAGCCCGCGTATCATGACAAAGGAAAGGGCGGGACTGTCTCGATTTCCGAAGTTGCCCTGACCCAGATGATCCTGCACTGTATTGATGAATATGATGGCGAAATATTGGTAAGAAAGATCAGGGTGAAAACGGGAAGGGCAGGGTATCGCATTGATTTGTTCATTGATGTGCCTTATGGGAAAACCTTGACAGGAGGATTGCATGAATTGAGAACGTATATTCAAGATAATATCCAAAAATATACGGGGATAATGATTGATAGCCTCGAGATTTCTATTGATAATATTTCTCAAAGAAAAAAAGACGGCAAAGCCAAAGCAAAATAATAAGGAAATTACAGCCCCACGTGTTGCTCACCCGCCATCTTTGCTGTCAGCCCTTTTGCTCTTACCATTTTTCCACGCATTTCGAACTCAGCTTGTTTCTTGAAGGGAGCAAAGCAAGATTCTGAAAATAAGCAGTGGCGACGGGTTGAATCTTTTCCCCGAAATTGTCGAATTTATGCAGGCTGGTAACCGCATACGATGAACAGAAATCTGTACGCTCGGCATTTTGCAATTATCGCTTGACTCCATGCGAACTGTCTTGTTATAAGTCCGAAGTTTTGAGTGGTTTTTTCGGAAGTGGCTGTAGTGACTGTTGTTGTCGGAATGGTTTTAGGGAGTTTTTAGGGACTCTAGAGCGTATCTGAGGCAGATTTTTTAGCCGTAGGTACGAAATACCCCATTACACTTGCCTCGCCAGATCTGCTCTGGAAGATTTGTTTTCCCTTCACTCCTGCACATTTCTATCATCACTTGACGCGCTCTCTATTGTTCCATGAAATTGGTAGAGTCTTAAGTTTTTTTTAAAAGTGGCTGCGGCAACCAGTGCTCACGGAAGAACTCGAGTTCACCATGCGGGTTGTGTGATGTATGTTGATTCAGGCGATCGGCATGCTTTCGTCTCAGTACTAGTATCTTCCGGATACACTCTGCCTCCATATCAGAAAAGCTTTCATATTTTGTAATTTGCTCGTACTTTGCTGCTTTATTTAAATGCCGTCTTTTTACAAGTTTTTTGAAGGTGTGGAAGGGGAATGACATTTTGTTTTCGGAAGGGTCAGGCAGAGAGTTGAAGGGAGCTCTAGGGCGCATGCTAAGCGATCAGTGTGCTGGTGTGTGTATTTCCCCCTGTTCTTTGCCGAATCCATTTCCGGAAAAACTAATGTTGGTCACCTGAAGTACCGAGTAGTTTGTTACTGTCAACTGGGACTTGAATTATTTTACTTCTCTGGGGAACCTGTTTCAAAAGTCAGGTTCGCCGCAAAAGGATGCGTCTATGAAAATTCATGAGTATCAGGCCAAGGAACTATTCCGAAAATACAATGTACCAACCCCCAATGGTAAACTTGCCTACACAACAGCAGAAGTGGAAAAAATTGCTGAAGAATTTGGTCTGCCCGTTGTTGTTAAGGCCCAGGTTCATGCTGGTGGTCGCGGTAAGGGTGGTGGTGTAAAGTTAGCAAGAACCAAGGACGATGTCAAAAAATGCGCGGATGCTATTATCGGCATGACCTTGATTACCAAGCAGACCGGTCCGCAAGGGAAGAAAGTTAACAAAGTCTTGGTTGAGCAGGGGCTGAACATTAAGAAAGAGTTGTATCTCTGTATTATTCCTGATCGTGAAACCGAGACCGTTGCCATTATCTGCAGCCAAGACGGCGGTATGGATATTGAGGAAGTCGCCGCCAAGACCCCTGAGCGGATTATTACAGTCAATGTCAGTCTGACCACCGGTTTCCAACCTTTCCACGCTCGCAAGATATGTTTTGGCCTTGAAATCGAGAAGGATCTGCAGAAAAAGATGTCTGCCTTGGTTAAAAATCTTTACGAGTTGTTTGTTGCGTACGATTGCTCCATGGTCGAGATCAATCCGTTAATTATTACTGCCGAAGGTGACATCCTTGCCTTGGACGCCAAAATGGACATTGATGGCAATGCCATGTTCCGCCATCCCGATGTTAAGGAAATGCGGGACATCGACGAGGAAGATCCTGTTGAAGCCGAGGCCGCCCAGTATGGCCTGAACTACATCAATCTTGAAGGTAACGTCGGCAATATCGTCAACGGTGCCGGGCTGGCTATGGCGACCATGGATATCGTCAAGATGGCGGGTGCTTCTCCTGCCAACTTCCTTGACGTCGGAGGCGGAGCTAATGCCGAGGCCATTGAGAACGGATTTCGTCTGATTATGAAGGATCCGGCAGTTAAGGGTATTTTGATTAACGTTTTCGGTGGTATTCTCCGCTGCGATATTTTAGCTAAGGGTGTTGTGCAGGCTGCTACCAAGCTCAAGCTTTCCGTTCCCGTTGTTGTCCGCATGGAAGGCACCAACGTCGATGAAGGTCGCAAAATCCTCGCCGAGTCTGGTCTTGATCTGATCAATGCCAAGGATCTCGCCGATGCAGCCGTCAAGGTGGCCCAGATCGTTTCCTGATGAAAGATGAGTCTAGGTTGGCAAAGATCCCTTCTCTGAGCAGTTATGATGCTAATGTAATCCAGGCGGAAGACCTGGGAGAGGATCGATAGAACTGCTAACCGCTATCATTGGATGTTGAACACTCAGATTTCCGAGGCAGAAAATACTTAAATCCATAGAGGAATTTATAATGAGCGTTTTAGTTAATAAAAATACCCGTTTAGTTGTACAAGGCATCACTGGCCAGGAAGGTCAATTCCATACCCGCTCCTGCATTGCTTACGGCACCAATGTTGTCGCAGGCGTTACCCCTGGCAAGGGTGGACAGAAGATGGACGAGGTTCCGATTTTTAATTCTGTAAAGGAAGCTCGTGAAAAAACAGGCTGCAACGCCTCCATGATTCTGGTACCGCCGCCTTTTGCCGCCGATGCCATCATGGAAGCCGCCGATGCCGGTGTAGAGTTGGTTGTCTGCATTACAGAGGGGGTTCCGGTCCTGGATATGATGCGTGTGAAAAATTATCTGGCCACCAAAAACACCAGACTGATCGGACCCAACTGCCCGGGTATCATTACCCCCGGGGAGTGCAAGATCGGTATCATGCCAGGGCCGATGCACAAACCTGGCGGACCCTTTGGCGTTGTTTCCCGCTCTGGAACGCTTACCTACGAGGTCGTTCATCAGTTGACCCAGGTGGGTTTCGGTCAGACCACCTGCATTGGTATCGGTGGTGATCCGATCAATGGCACCAATTTCATTGATTGTCTCAAAGAGTTTAATGCCGACCCAGACACCAAAGCTGTGGTCATGGTTGGTGAGATCGGTGGTAATGCTGAGGAAGATGCCTGCGAGTGGATTAAGGCTAACATGAAAAAGCCGGTTTTTGGTTTTATCGCTGGTCTGACAGCTCCTCCTGGTCGTCGTATGGGCCACGCCGGCGCCATCGTCAGTGGAGGCAAGGGTACTGCTGAAGCTAAGATTGCAGCAATGAAGTCCAGTGGTGTGCATCATTGCGAAAACCTTGGTAATATGGGGAAACTTTGTAAAGAAATCTTTAAAGGATAAATGGACCAATAGCGTGACTGTTTCGGCTGTCCTTCATTCGAGACAGTCACTGCTTTTATAATCGAGCACGGATCTTTACTGAATTCTGCAGCAAGGAGAAAGCATGAGTACAAAAGAGAAATTAGAGCAGTTGAAAAAGAAACGGGCCATAGCCCTGTTGGGTGGCGGCCAGGATAAGATTGATAAGATTCATGCAAAAGGGAAGAAGACAGCACGGGAGCGCATTCATGCCCTACTCGATGCTGGTTCTTTTGAGGAATACGACACCTTCAAATTGCACCGCTGCTACAATTTTGGCATGGAGAAAACCAAATTTCTTGGTGATGGCATTATCACCGGCTGCGGTAGAATGAGTGGTCGGCCAGTGTATGTCTATGCTCAGGATTTCTCCGTTCTTGCCGGCTCGCTTTCCCAGACCCTGGCAGAGAAAATCTGCAAGATCATGGATCTTGGGATGAAAAATGGTATTCCGGTCATTGGTCTCAACGATTCCGGTGGTGCCCGTATTCAGGAAGGTATCGAAGCGCTGTGCGGCTATACCGAAATTTTCACCCGCAATGTTCTGGCCTCAGGTGTAGTTCCTCAGATCTCTGGTATTTTCGGACCCTGTGCCGGTGGCGCTGTCTATTCTCCCGCTTTGACCGATTTCATCATCCAGGTCAAAGTGCAGTCCTACATGTTTCTTACCGGACCCAAAGTCGTGAAAACCGTGTGCCATGAGGATGTCACCACTGAGCAATTGGGTGGTGCGATCATGCATACCACCAAGAGCGGGGTTACCGACTATGCTGCGGAAAATGAGGACGACGCAATCCAGTATATTAAGGATCTGATGTCCTATCTGCCGCAGAATAATCTGGAAAATCCTCCGGATGCTCCTTGCGACGATCCGATTACCCGGAAGTGTCCGATGCTTAATGACATCATTCCGGACAACCCCAATGCTGCCTATGACATGAAGAAGGTTATCGCCGAGACAGTTGATAACGGCATCTTCTTTGAAATTAAGAAAAATTTCGCGCCGAATATCGTTGTCGGTTTTGCAAGATATGGTGGCAAGTGTGTTGGTATCGTTGCCAATCAGCCTGCCTATTATGCGGGCGTACTAGACATCGATTCTTCCATAAAAGGTGCCCGGTTTATCCGCTTCTGCGATTGTTTCAATATCCCGATCATTACCTTTGTCGACGTCCCCGGCTTCCTGCCTGGTACCAACCAGGAGTTTGGTGGCGTTATCCGCAATGGTGCAAAAATGCTGTACGCTTATGCGGAATCCACTGTACCAAAAATTACGGTTATTACCAGAAAGGCATATGGTGGAGCCTATTGCGTTATGTCCTCCAAGCATCTACGGACCGATATCAACTATTCTTGGCCGACCGGTGAAATTGCGGTTATGGGCTCCAAAGGAGCGGTTGAAGTGCTTTACGCTAAGGGTGCTAAATCAGCCGATGATCCGAAAGCCTACATGACCGAGAAAGAGGCCGAATACAACGAAAGCTTTACTAATCCTTATTGTGCGGCAGAACGAGGTTATATTGATGATGTCATTGAACCGGCTGAAACCCGGTTTCGGATTATCAATGCACTTGAGTCGATTCAAGGGAAACGTGACACCATCCCGATGAAGAAACACGGCAATATTCCGCTGTAAGCACTTTCATGGAATGGCCTGCACCTTACCGTGCACGGCCAATAGACGCAGAGGATGACATAATGGCAGATGTGAAAAAAAAGATGGCTGCGGCACTGGCAGCTGTTAATGCCTATATGCAGCAAGAAGAGGAAGCAGCCTATCAGGCACAACTGGCTGCTGCCAAGCCTGCCGTTACCGGGCCTAGCATGTGGGCAATCGCCGGCCGTCAGGATATTATGAATTTCCGTAGGCTGATTCAGATGAAAGCATTTTGATGGCTTTTGCTACAATTCGACGTTTAACGATAACGTATACAACGTATTACAGGAGAAACTGACAATGAGCGACCAAGTGAAAATGACCGCCATGAATTACGCTAGCGACCGACCTAAAGCAGAGAATCCGGTCAAAATAATGGATTTGAGTCTTCGTGACGGACATCAATCCCTGTTTGCTACCCGCGGGCGGACCGAAGACATGATTCCGGTAGCGGAAATGATGGACGAGATTGGCTTTTGGGCTATTGAAACCTGGGGCGGTGCCACCTTTGACACTATGCATCGCTTCCTCAATGAGGATCCATGGGAGCGTCTTCGCACCCTGAAACGCTACATTAAGAAAACCCCCTTTTCCATGCTGCTCCGAGCGCAAAACCTGGTTGGCTATAGGAACTATGCCGACGATCTGGCAACTGCTTTTGTAGATCGGGCGGCCGAGAATGGAATGGATATATTCCGGACCTTCGATGCTCTCAACGATTACCGTAACTTCGAGACTGTTGTTAAGCAAATCAAAAAAAGCGGTAAACACTTCCAGGGCTGTATCTGCTATTCCTTGACCGAACCACGCCTTGGTGGTGATGTCTATAATACTAAGTATTACGTTGATAGAGCTAAGGCTCTTGATGATATGGGTGCCGACTCTATCTGTATCAAGGATATGGCCGGACTGATCGCTCCGTATGATGCGTATAATCTGATCAAAGCACTTAAGGAAGTCACCAAAACCCCGATTCATCTGCATAGCCATTTTACTTCTGGTATGGCATCGATGAGCCATCTCAAGGCCATCGAAGCTGGTTGCGATATCATCGATACCTGTATGACCCCGTATGCATATCGGACTGCGCATCCTGCTGTTGAGCCCTTGGTCATGTCTCTGCTTGGCACCAACCGCGACACCGGTTTTGATATAAAGAAACTGTTCGCTATCAATGAGGTGCTGGAAAAAGAGGTTATGCCGAAGTACATGCATCTTCTTGATAATTCCAAGTGTTCGATTATTGACATCAATGTTCTCCTCCATCAGACCCCGGGTGGTATGTTGTCCAACTTGGTCAACCAGCTACGGGAAATGGATAAGCTCGACAAAATTGATGATGTTTTCACAGAGCTGCCGAAAGTACGGAAAGATCTTGGCCAGATTCCGTTGGTAACCCCAACCAGCCAGATTGTTGGCATCCAGACCGTCAACAACGTACTTTTCGATACTCCGGAAGAGCGTTATAAGATGATCACCGGTCAGGTTAAAGATCTGTGCTACGGACTGTATGGTAAGACCGCAGTACCGATCAACCCTGAAGTGCAAAAGAAAGCACTCAAAGGTTATGCACGTGGCGAGGAGCCGATCACCTGCCGTCCTGCTGAGGTTCTAGAGCCGGAAATGGAGAAGGCAAAGAAAGAAATCGGCGATCTCGCTAAGGATATCGATGATTTGGTACTCTATGCCATCTACCCTGTCACCGGTAAGAAGTTCCTTGAGTGGAAATACGGCGTGACTCCTGCACCTCCCGAGGTTATGGCGATCACTCTTGATGATGTCAAGAAACGCGATGAGCTCGTTGCTAAAGCTAAGGCCGGTAAATTGATCGAGCCGAAAGCTGCAGCACCTGCAAAATCTGAGAATGTTCGTACTTTCAACGTCTTTGTTGATAAAGAATATTTCAGTGTGGAAGTCGATCCTACTGGTGATTTTCAGCCGATGGTTGCCGCTGCACCGCGTGCTGCTGCCCCTGCTGCCGCACCAAAAGCTGCTGCTGCCGCACCTGCTGCTGCCGCTGCCCCTAAAGCGGCTGCTGCCGCTGCTCCGGCTCCGGTTGTTGAAGGTGGTACCCCCTTGTTGGCACCTATGCCCGGCATGATTATTAAGAATTGTGTGAATGTGGGTGATGCGGTTAAAACCGGCGACGCTTTGGTTATTCTTGAGGCCATGAAGATGGAGAACTCTCTCGGTGCACCTTGTGATGGTACCGTGAAGGCACTTTGCTTCGGTTCTGGTGACTCTGTTGCAAAAGACACTGTCCTTGCAATAATCGGATAATTTGTAGATTTCCAACGTTTGAAAGAGAAAGGGAGCACCGGTTATCGGCGCTCCCTTTTTTTTCCCTAAAATTCGGATTTGATCTCTGCCGGTTAGAGGCAGATGGATTAGAAATCAGTTGATCAGATGCAAATATTTCGCCTGATCCCATAACTGGGTCGCCAATCGTACCGTCGCCTGATCCACCATGCGACCTTCCACCGCTATCGCGCCTTTTCCGTCAGCTTTTGCCAGTGCATTGGCCTCAATAACCTTGGCAGCAAGAGCAATATCCTGCGGTGACGGAGTAAATACCTCATTGATAATATCGATCTGCGAGGGATGGATTGCCCATTTGCCATCGCATCCTAGAGCACAGGCCATGACCGCGGAGCGTCGCAATCCATCAATATCTTTGAAATTCCCATAGGGTGCATCAATGGCGAGACTCCCATGTGCCTTTGCATTCATCACCATCCTGCTCAAGGCGAAGTGCCATCGATGACCGGGATACAATTCCTCCTCTTTTTCTCCATGTCCTGAAATGGAAACGAGTCGGGCCCCGATCGATGCCGAATAATCGGCAATGCCGAAGACAAGACTCTTGACCCGGTTACTAGCTTCCACGATTTCAGCAGCACGCATCAATCCTGCAGCGGTTTCAATTGAGGCCTCAATACCAATCATTCTTGAGATGTTGTTATTCATTTCAATGCCATTGAGCATTCGATCGGCAAAGAAAATATCAGCGGCGTAGTTTACTTTGGGAATAACAATAGCATCAACCACATGTCCAGCATTTTCTACAATCTCGAGAAGGTCCCGATAGGCAAAAGGTGTATCAAGGGAATTGATTCGGACCGTGACGGTTTTTTCCTTCCAATTGAGATTGAGGAGTGAATCGATAACTTGGTTCCGAGCCGCAATCTTTTCTGCGATCGGCACACTGTCTTCGAGATCAAGCATAATCACATCGGCTTGCCCTTCATTCGCTTTGCCGTGCATTTTTTTTATATGTCCGGGTACGGATAAATTAGATCTGCGTGGTTTCATGTAATCTCCTGGCAACATGGGTCTGTTTAAGATTTCCTGACGGCTATATGGTGGGTTATCTTTTTTTAAATGCGAGCGAAAGTGATCCAAGACGTGTGGCTCATTCTGCTTTCTAATAAAACCCGCACGCTGGTTCACTCTTCCAAGTTAATAGCCTCATTTACAAGGGAGTGTAAGGGAGGGAAAGAAAGTAAAAATCGATTGAACGAGTGCATTGAGCGTGAAAATAACTTTTCTCTCCAATGCGTTTTCATTGAGATTTACCACAATGAAAGGAGAAGAAATTGAAACCATTGGTATTTTAGAGCTGCCCCTTTAAAATGCGAACCAATTTTTTTTCATTTTGGAATTGCAGAAAGTTACTTTGTTTCGGCCTGCGTCCTTCGACGCATACAAAGCTTGGTCAGCAAGACCGATAAGATCGTCTTTTTTTAATTCACTTCCTCCACGAACGCTGGCCACACCGATGCTGACCGTGATGTGAAAGGTATTTACGCCATCATCGAAGGTGTAATCTTCAACGGTTTTTCGGAGCTTTTCCGCAACTATCATTGCTTCTTCCGATTCAGTTTCAGGAAGGACAAAAACGAATTCTTCTCCACCATACCGGGCAATCAGGTCGTATTCCCTGATACCCTTTTTAGTTATCCGGCTGAATTCTTTAAGGATAAAATCGCCAGTTTGGTGGCCGTAAGTGTCGTTGAAATTTTTAAAGCGGTCGATATCAGCGAGGAGCAGCGAGATTGTTCGATCATTGCGAATTGAGCGATTTATCTCAGCGTCCAGAAAATTCTGAAAAAATCTGTGATTATTGATTTCGGTAAGACCATCAATGTTGGCTAAATTTTCCAAAAGCCGGTTTTTTTGTGCAAGTTCCTCCGTCAGTTTTTCGAGCGCCATTTTTGATTTGATGAGTTCTCGGTTCATTTCCTCGTAGGACAAATTAATCAGGGTGAGGCGAAGGTTGGCCTCTTGGAGAATCTCCCCTACAGTCTTAACTTGCTCAATTTTGATATTAAAAAACTGAGCTGATTGTTCTATGACTTTGTCGATCTTCTGTAAGATTGTGTTGATATCCAGGGCTTTGAGCCCAAGCAACTGTTTTGCTTCGCTACGGAACCGCTCGTGATACATCGCTGGTGTATCAGAATAGAAAACCTGGGAAAGGAGACCTGCCAGATACACGGCTCGTATGTTTTGTTTGTTGTGTTGATTATTTTCCTTATATTCATATGGTTGGTGATGATATTTGATAGGAAGGCGGAGCCCCTCGGGAAGGCCCCAGGTACCCGTGACCTCGTACCCTACGATGTCGTGGGTGATACCGATTATCTGCTTTTCCGCATCATTTCCAGCTGTGTTTGTATCGGCGTTGCTCTCTAATTTTTTCTGCAGGACTAAGTCATATTCCTTGGGCAAGGTGAACGCGAAGATCAGTTGCCCGATGTTTTGCAGAAGACCGCAGGTAAAGGCTTCTTCTGGATTGGCATTGGCAACCTGTTCGAGTATTAACTTGGCAGCCGCAGCCTCGATCACTGATCGTTCCCAGAATTGCGTAAAATTAAACAAAGAATTTTTATATTTGCCTCCCAAAGAGAGAAAAGAGAAGCTGAGCACCAGGCTGCGTACGGCGTTTATACCGAGAATCGAAACCGCTTGGTTGATTGACGCTATCTGTTGCGGGAAACTGTAAAAGGAGGAGTTAGCGACCCGTAGAACTTTCGCGGAGAGCGCCATATCCTGGGAAATAAGATTGGCGATATCAGTGAGGGTAGTATCTTCCCGAGCGGTGAGTGTAAGCAATTTTGATGCAATTATTGGAAGGGTGGGCAGTTCTTTTGAAGTAAGAACAGCTTCAAGTGTTTTTTCCGGTGCCCTCGTGGTTCCTGACATCTGTTGATCCCGATGAAGTGTGGTGCCTGAGCATGTTTCGACGTTTTGCGAAATAGTATGTTTGCAGTGCCTGCTCAAAGAAGTACGTCAAATTAATCTTAATTGACTATATAATGTTTTATTAGCTTATCCAAGCGACTATCATCTCAGAAGATGGAAATTTTTCAGGGGTCAATTTCGTTTGGATACGAGCAGGGTAGGCCACGGTAGGTAGTGAAGGTAAAGGCTTTCCCCAGATTTCTCGTATAGTCAGGAGTCAGGGGAATCTTCCCTCCTCCGCCAGGGGCATCAAGGGCATAGGTCGGCACAGCCATGCCGGAAATATGACCAATGAGATGCTGCATGATGTCAAGTCCGGTATTGATCGTTGTCCGGAAATGCGAGGTTCCCTGAGTCAGATCCGTTTGGAATAGATAGTAGGGTTTTACACGGAGTTGCAGCAAGAGATACATCAATTGGCGGATGACTTCGGGGGAATCGTTGATGCCGCGGAGAAGAACCGTTTGGCAGCCCAGGGGGATACCAGCATCAGCAAGACGGTTGCAGGCGAGGGTGGCTTCCGGCGTGATTTCTGCCGGATGGTTGAAATGGGTGTTGATATACAGTGGGTGGTATTTTTTCAACATTGTCGCAAGTTTTAGCGTGACCCGCATAGGCAGGGTGCAGGGAATCCTGGTGCCGATTCTGATGGTGGCGATGGAAGGAATCGCCCGTAACGCTTTGAGGATGCCCTCCAGGCGGCTGTCGGTCAACATGAGCGGGTCACCACCCGAAAGGAGAACATCGGTGATCGCTGGCGTATTTTTTAGATAGCCAAGGCCAGCGGCAATGGTTTCGTCATTAATCGCCATTTCAGCTTTGCCAACTTTTCGTTTACGGGTGCAGAAACGGCAGTACATGGCGCACTCGCTGCAAACAAGGAAAAGCGCCCTATCTGGATACTTATGGACCAGATAGGGGACAGGGCTTAAATTTTCTTCATCAAGAGGGTCTCGCAGCCCCACGGGGTCCTCAAGTTCGCGGATATCAGGTACCGCCTGTTTCCAGAGCGGTATCCCGGCTTTTTGTATCAATTTCAGATAATAGGCACTAATTCTGAGTGGATAGACCGCATGGACAGCCTTGAGCGGTTCCAACGGGATATGGAGCGCACGGGCAAGTTGCTCCGGTGTGGAGATAAGGGCGCAGAGCGAGTGTCGGGCCGTCATGGTTTAGGAGGAGATAGGGGCACTATTGGTCCTGTACTGGAGAGGTTACAGATTAGGGACAACGAGGACCGGAACCTTGGCATGCCGGGTGACCCGTCGTGAGACGGATCCCATGACCGTGCTTCCGAAGACGGAACCGGTGGACTTCCCCATGACAATGATATCCACCGTATTTTTATCTGCAACCCGAAGGATTTCCTCACTCGGGTCCCCGGCAATAACCAGAATCTCATGCACCTTAATAACATCGATCTTACACGATTCCATTTCTTCCGCACAAAATTTCTGGAGACGAACCTTTATCGCTTGCAGGGCCTGTTGCATGTTATCCCTCTGGGCCTTATCGGCTGCCTCTACGGACATATACGTTTCAATAACGGCCCGTGCCTCGTTACTCAACGGCTCCACCACATGGAGCATGATAATTCGAGCATTATATTGACGTGCCAGACTGATCGCGTAACGAAAAACAGGGCGGGTGTGCAGGCCGAGGGGTGTAGCGTAAAGAATTGTTTTTACGGTTGGAATAGATAACATGTTATTTCTCCATTAAGTTAGTCTGTTAAAGACTCATTAAAAAAAAAGCCTTAACAACGCCTTGTATGAGCTTGTATCGGCCGTCCTTTCCCGTGAATTGACAACCTGAGGAGGGCCTCTATATACACCGTGCTCAATGTCATCCTCATAAAAAGTTAGCCAGTCTCCTTGCGAAAGAAATTAATCTACCACCTGTAAGCAATAAATGGACCTGTCGGAAATGGCAGGCGCTCTTCTTTGCGCTCCGGTTATTCCCTTCCTTGCTCGTAATTCATTTATCCACACACAATGAATGCAGCCAGCGGCAGAAGGCGACACTGCCCGTCTTTTGAGTCTGTAATCGATAACCCCTCCAGTGGCTGGTTCGCATGATCAACAAGGAACCAAAAAGCAATCCATCAAAATATTTTTGGGTGGATTTCCCCGAAAAACGGGAGGAAATTGGTGGAAAACCGCCGATGCCCCGATCGTTGCCGGATGGTAGTTGTTTGTTTTTATTCAAATTCAACTGTCTTTATTTAATATTTATCATTGGTCTCTATTTTGCTTGGTTACAAGGAGGAATTGTTTGTCTTATCGCACTCTCCGAAAGATGGGGAGGTGTCAACCTGTTGTATGAAAAAAAACAACATGTTAACCAAACAGAACAAGGAGAATAATCATGCTTCGGAAAGTAATAAAGACCTTGACCACCTTGGCGATTTTCGCTGCCCTTCTGGGAACCACGGCGTCTGCAGAACCAATCGTTATCAAATTTAGCCATGTGGTTGCGGTTGATACCCCGAAAGGCAATGCCGCTGAGTTTTTCAAAAAGCGGGCTGAGGAATTGACCCAGGGGAAAGTGAAGATCGAGCTGTACCCGAATAGCCAATTATACAAAGATAAAGAAGAAATGGAAGCCCTGCAGCTCGGTGCTGTCCAGATGCTGGCCCCTTCCCTCGCCAAATTCGGTCCGTTGGGTGTCAAAGAGTTTGAGGTTTTTGACCTTCCCTTCATTTTCAATGATTACGAAGCGTTGCACAAAGTGACCAAAGGTCCGGTTGGTCAGCAACTGTTGGACAAGCTGGAATCAAGAGGCATCAAAGGGCTTGCCTATTGGGATAATGGTTTTAAATCTTTCTCGGCCAACACCCCGATTAAGACTCCTGAGGACCTGAAGGGAAAGAAGTTGCGTATCCAATCATCCAAAGTGCTTGAAGAGCAGATGCGTGAACTGAAAGCTATTCCGCAGGTCATGCCTTTTTCTGAGGTATACCAGGCGCTGCAGACTGGAGTTGTAGACGGCACTGAGAATCCGATATCCAACTTTTATACCCAGAAAATGAATGAAGTGCAGAAATATCTGACAATTACCGATCACGGCTACCTGGGGTACGCGGTGATTGCCAATAAAAAGTTTTGGGATGGGCTGCCGGCTGATGTTCGCACCCAACTTGAGGTGGCAATGAAGGAAGCTACCGACTATGCCAACAACATCGCCAAAACCAGCAATGAAAAAGATCTTGAGTCCGTGAAGGCCACCGGTAAAACCGAAGTGACGATCCTGACACCTGAACAGCGTGCCGCCTTCAAGAAAGTTCTGGTCCCGGTACACGAGAAAATGGCCGGCCGCATCGGCAAAGAAACCGTGGATGCTGTCCATCAGGCAGTCGGCTTTACTAACTAACAGGTATCTAGAGAAAAGAAGTCCGAGGCGGAAGGCATCAGTCTTCCGCCTTACTATTTCTGAAGGAATGGCGACCAATGAAATATTTAGATCATTTTGAGGAATGGTTCATCTCTTTCCTCATGGCAGGGGCGACCCTGCTTATTTTCTTTGCGGTAGTGCACCGATATGCCGCAGGATTACCAATACCTGTGGTTCAGGATTTTCTGCTGGGCTTGAATTTCAGCTGGTCCCAGGAACTGTGCATCATTATGTTCGTGTGGATGGCGAAATTTGGCGCTGCCTACGGTGTGCGGACCGGCATTCACGTCGGTGTCGATGTCCTCGTCAACAAGATGAGCAAGCCGATACGGAACAAATTCATCATGTTCGCCCTTTTTGCTGGTGCTGCCTTTACTGGCACCGTTTCTGCGCTCGGTGGGACCTTTATCTGGGATAACGGTATGCATCATGCCATCTTCTCACTCTTTGGTTTGAATGTCAGCGGCATACCGGAGGGCCCCACCACCCCGGATCTCGAATGGCCGACCTGGATAGTGTACAGCGCAATTCCGCTGGGATCGGCGCTGATGTCTTTTCGTTTCCTTCAGGTGCTGGTCGCCTTTGTGCGCACCGGTTCGCTGCCGCGTCATGACCATAGCCATGTTGAGGGGGTCGAGACCCGCGAAATTTCGGTGGAACTGGATTCGCAAGCGTTGGAGGATATGGCGTCTCCTTCCGATTTTACGCAGAATACACCTGATTCAACATCGGAGGGCGCACGATGAATGCGGCAATAATTTTTGGTCTCCTCATTGCGTTAATGCTTACCGGCATGCCGATTTCAATTTCACTCGGCTTGACGGTCCTTTCTTTCATCTTCACCATGACTCATGTACCGGTGGAGTCAGTGGCTTTGAAGCTGTTTACCGGTATTGAGAAGTGGGAAATCATGGCGATTCCTTTTTTCATTCTTGCCGGTAATTTCCTGACCCATGGTGGTGTTGCGCAACGCATGATCCGTTTTGCCAGTTCAATGGTCGGCCATTTGCATGGCGGCCTGGCGCTGGCTGGTATTCTCGCCTGCGCCATGTTCGCCCTGGTCTGCGGCTCCAGCGTGGCCACGGTCGTGGCGATCGGATCGATCATCCTGCCGGCGATGGTTGAGGCTGGCTATCCGATGCGATTCGGCGCGGGGGTGATCATCACCGCCGGTTCGCTCGGCATTCTCATGCTGCCGTCGATCCCCAAAATCATCTATGCGATTTCAACCAATACCTCGATCGGCGCGCTGTTTGTCGCTGGAGTGCTGCCTGGTTGTCTTCTAACCGTAATGTTAGGCACGGTGACCTGGTATATAGCAAAGAAAAATAATTTCCCACGTATGTCGAAAGCCGGATGGGGAGAACGCTGGCGTACATTTCGCCAGAGTATCTGGGGACTGATGCTGGTTGTCATCATCATCGGTGGTATCTATTCCGGCATCTTCACTGCGACCGAAGCGGCGGCTGTCAGCGCGGTCTACGCATTTTTCGTCTCGGTCTTTGTCTATAAGGACCTGACGATCAAGGATGTGCCGAAGGTGCTGCGGGTCTCTGCCAACATGTCGGCCATGCTGCTCTACATCATTACCAATGCCGCATTGTTCTCTTTCGTGCTGGCCAATGAAAACCTGCCGCACGCCCTTGCCGAATGGATTCTCAGCAAGCATCTGGGCCCGGTGGCTTTCCTGTTCATCGTTAATATCATGCTGCTTATGGCAGGCAATTTCATGGAGCCGTCATCGATCATCCTGATTATGGCGCCTATTATCTATCCTGCAGCCATGCAGTTAGGGATCGATCCTATTCACTTGGGAATTTTGATCGATGCCAATATGGAGGTGGGATTGTGTCATCCGCCGGTCGGATTAAATCTCTATGTGGCTTCGGGGATTTCCGGTCTGGGTATCACTGAATTGACCAAGGCGGTCATGCCGTGGCTGATAACGATGCTCATTTTCCTGGGGATCGTGACCTACTGGCCGTCACTATCCATCTGGCTGCCGAAGACGCTCGGTATGATGTAAGGCGAGTCTTGCTTTTCTTCCCCACGCACCGCATGTATCCTGGCGACATGTGGTGCGTGGGCGGCGGTTTTTTCGGGACAACTGCATTGCGGTGTCCTCCGCTGTCGGCTGCCGTCGCCTTTTTCTCCTTAAATGTCGCTAACCTGTCCGCTTCAGAGTGATATTTCCTTATTTGTAATCGCTCTTGTCCAACCCATACTTGCGCATTTTATCGTAGAGGGTTTTGCGCGGAAGCGCCAAAGCGTCCATGGCATCTTTGATGCTGCCGTTGCTGGCCAGCAGCGCTTGTTCGATCAAGCCCCGTTCAAAGCAATCCACCTGGGAAACCAGGTTGTCTTTCTCTTCTTTATCCCCTGTGCCTGACAATAATTGATCAAGCGACCAGCCGAATTGGCTGCCCAGGAGAACGTATCTTTCGGCAAGATTGCGCAGTTCGCGAACGTTTCCAGGCCACGCATAGGCCATCAGGGCATTCATCTGCGAGGCCTTGGGGAGCGGAACCTCTTGTTGGTAACGGTGGCCGGCCACCAGGAGAAAGTGGTGAAAAAGCAGCGGAATGTCTTCCAGTCGCGCTCGCAGGGGGGGCGTTTCCAGGCAGACCACATTCAGTCGATAATAGAGATCTTCCCTGAACTGGCCAGCCTTTGAGGCCTGCAGCAAGTCTACCTTAGAGGCGGCAATCACTCGGACATTGAGGGGAATCAGCTTGTTTGAACCCAGCCGTTCCAAGGTTCTTTCCTGGAGCACCCGCAACAGATGCACCTGGGTTCTGAACGGCATGGATTCAATCTCATCGAGGAGCAGGGTTCCGCCCTGGGCATGCTCAAATTTGCCGATCCTGGTCTTTTTGGCGTCGGTGAACGCGCCGGCCTCGTGTCCGAAGAGTTCGCTTTCAATAATGCTTTCGGGAACCGCGCCACAGTTGACAGCAACGAAATTCTTCGTTCGCCGCTGGCTGTGTTCATGCAGGGAGCGGGCGACAAGTTCCTTGCCCGTGCCGGTTTCCCCGACAATGAGGATGTCTGCCCCGGTGTCGGCTACCTTGGCGATGGTGGCCCGCAGCCTGACCATTGCCGGGGTTCTGCCGATAATTCGTGGCCCTGGGGCACTATGGGCCTTAAGTTCCTGACGGAGAATACGATTCTCCAAGGTCAACATCCTCTTTTCCAATGCCCGCTGGACCGTCTTGACAAGGCGTTCCGTTGAATACGGTTTTTCGATGAAATCATAGGCACCATCGCGCATGGCCTGGACCGCCATGGAGATATCGCCATGGCCTGTGATCAGGATGATCGGGAGGTCCCGGTCAATTTTCTGCGCTCGTAAGAGGAATTCCAGGCCGTCCATCTGCGGGAGACGGATATCACAGATCACCACTCCCGGCCATTCCATGGAAAGGTGGGGCAACCCATCTTCCCCGCAATCAAAACAGGCAACCTCCAGATCCGCCAACTCCAGGGTTTGCCTATTGGCCTGTCGAATGTGGATTTCATCATCGATAAAAATGACTTTTTTGCCGACTTCCATAGCTTTGGTTACGCTTCCTCAAGAATGAATTCAAATTTCGTCCCGCTTCGGGATGATCCGACCACCTGAATTTCTCCTTTCATTTCATGAAGAATACGTTCGGTGATCGTCAATCCCAGACCTAACCCCTTACCGCTTTGTTTGGTGGTGAAAAAAGGCTCAAAAATATGAGGCAGATGCTCCGGCGGTATGCCGGTACCACTATCTTCTACTGTGATAACGACTTTTTGGTTTTTTCGGCAGGCGAAAACTCTGATTTCCTGTCGTGAGACGCCCTCTACCGTATCGAGGGCGTTGCCGATTAAATTGACCATAACCTGTTGCAATAAGACATCGTTAGCACGAACTTCAAGCCCTTCAGGCTGAAGAACGACATCAATGCTGACCTTTGATTTGCGAATCACCGGGTTGAGGATTTCCAGCGCCCCATCGATCACTCCATGAAGCGGCACCACGGTAATCTGGCCGCTGGTCTTGCGGGAGAATTGCTTGAGTTGGACCCCGATTTGGGCCATCCGCTCAGTAAGTTCGCTGATCTGCTCGAGATTCCACCGGGTTTCTTCGAGTCTGCCTTTCTGGAGAAATAATTTGCCATTATCGGAATAGCTTCTGATCGCCGCCAGCGGCTGATTCAATTCGTGGCTTATCCCTGCGGACATCTGTCCGAGGGCGGCCATCTTGGCGGCGTGGACCAATTCCGAGCGAGTGTGTTGCAGGGCGATCTCCGCGCGTTTGCGGTCTTCTATTTCCTTCCGTAGCAGCGTGTTGATTTCAGTGAATTCCTGAGTTCGTTCCGTAACCCGCGTTTCCAGTTTTTCATTCGCCGCCTGCAACACTTTGCGCGCCTGTTCTTCAAAACGACTCAGATCAATTTTTCTTTGTCGGCGTTGTTTGAGCAGCAGAACCAGGAGACTGCCGAGGACAAGAATGGCACTCAACACCAAAAAAGCAAGGAGGACAAATCGTTCAACGCGCCTGGTGTCGGTTAAAATCTGGACATTCCAGTCAGCCTGTTGCATGAAGCGGGTCTGCAGCAGATACTCTTTTGCCTTATAGTCTGAGGGCATTTTGATGCGAACGATCTTTCCCTCCTCGTTTTCCTGGGAACTGATCACATGCAGGGGATCAAGGGACACATTGGGGTAACGGCGACTGTTGCGTACACGTTGGTCAACTTCCTTCGACAACGGGGTTAAGGTATGAAAACGCCAATCATCTTTGGTGGATAAAAAGATCACGCCGTCAGGGTCGGTGACGAGAAAGGTCTGGTCCTCATGCCCCCAGTTATTTTCCACCGAATCGATATTGATTTTGACGACTAACGCACCCAGGATTGTGTCATCCTGCCGAATCGGGTAGGCAAAATAATAGCCTCTGAGGCGGGAGGTGGTGCCCAACGCAAAATATCTGCCGAGATGGCCAGCCATGGCCTCGTGGAAATAGGGTCTATAGCTGAAGTTCTGGCCGACGAAAGAAAGATTTTCTTGCCAGTTGCTGGCCGCCACGGCCAGACCGCTGCTATCCATCAGGTAGGTTTCCGAAGCATTACTGATGCTGTTTATTTTCTCAAGATATCTGTTTAGGAAATCAATTTGTTCAGGGGTTCTGGGTTCTTGGAGCAGATTGATCATCACCTTGTCATTTGCCAGCAACTCGGGAAGATGTTGATATTTTTCCAGCACTCCCTGAAGATAGGTCACGTACAGCTCAAGGTTAGAGGATCCTTCCGCGGCCAGGTCTTTCAATTTTTGCTGATAGAGCCAGGTGAAGGTCCACCAGACGTTCCAACCGATAACGACCAGATACACGAATGCCGCCAGGAAGTAATTACTACGTGGAAATAATTTCATATCACGAAGACATCAATGAATCCGAAGGGATGGGTTGCCAAAAGTCATTTCTCCCGGACGATTTTTCTCGTTGGAGAAGGTGCTCGCTGATTTCATTGTGATGCCGCTGTTTGGCTCGCGGCTTTTCCCGGGTCGGGGTTACTTTCCGCCGTTGGGGCGAGCGAGGAGAGCATCACCAAGACAATTCCGCCGGCAATGACCGTGAGATTGGCTGCCATGGATAGGCCATGCACTTTTCTGAACTGGACGCGAAGCGGGTGATCTGCCGGTGTTGTTGCAAAAGAGACGATGGATTGTTTCAGAGCAGCGGCCTGGGGTTCAAGAACAAAGGCTTGAACCGCCGTGAGTGCCAGCATTATTATGATGAGCACCAGGGACGCGACGGCGAACCGGCCTCGGTTCATGATCTGACAGAGGAGGGCCACGGCCCCACAGGCCAGACCCCAGCGAAAATATCCGGGGAAAAGGACGCCGACCACACCCCCGGCAATATCCCGGGAGTACGAGGCAAAGATGAGAGGGGTGAGGAGGAAGGTGAACAGGGCCGCCCCACCCAGCCAGCAGCTGACAGCAAGATTGTATACTATTGTAATATTATGCATTTTTCCTCTCGAGGATTGAACGGCAGGGTCGGAGTCGCCAATATTTCTTGTGAACGGGGGCTAGCATATCAGGTGGGAAGAAATTACCATATAAAGTGAAGTTTAGAATCAGCCAATTGAGTGGAAGGAGAAGTGCAGCTATGCGTAAAATAATTGCAATTATCCTGTTTCTGCTGTTGCTGCCGACGGTCAGTTTCGGAGAGTATCACGGATACTACCGTCACGAACCGGATCGTCCCTATTATGGACAAAGAGGTGGCGACTATCACGGGCATCATCACCATGATGATGAATGGGTCGTGCCGATGGTTCTCTTCGGAGGTCTTATCGGGGCAATGGCTTTGTCGCAGATGAACAGTCAACCGCCCCCGCCTCCTCCTCCTCAACGAATCTGCCGGGATACTTACGATTACTACGACGAACAGGGCCACTATCTCTATTCCCGGTATGTTGACCGGCCCTGTAATAATTAATGAACAAAGACACTGGTTGGGGCCCGCGGCGATCAAGCGGAGCCAAGTTTTTGAACGGTTGTGCAGTTTGGCAGCCGTACCTAATACTTTGAAGGAGGGAGTCATGACCCCACAGCAATCTTTTACCAAGGTGGAAAACGAACTGCTGCATAAATTCAGAAAAATGGTCAACGAGGCTGAATCCACCGAGGACGTAAAGAAATTTTTCACCTACTGCATGCAGGAACTGTTCAGTCGTGTCTGCACCGGGCAGTTGGAACTGCAGTTTGAGGATATCAGCTTGGTGCCTGAAGGAGGCGCACTGTATATGATCAGCGAAGAGGTCAGGTCTCGCGAGGATTTTGTCCAAGTCTGGGATGCCTCTGATCTGCCCCATATTGTCACCCGTTTTGCCGAACTCGCTCTGAACCGCTACAGGCACCTTGCCAAGAATCCGAAAAAAACCGAAACGAAAATGAGAATGTAACAACCCAATACGGTAGGAGAATGACAGCGGTTGTTCTTAGGCTCAAGCGGGCCGCAAGGAAAACCCGCAGCCGTTGCGGTTGTACTTCATTTAATAAGCTGTCGAGCAGGAGAAATATATGCATGAGGCGCTTTTTTATCAACCAACCGAGGGCGATGGGGTGCTTTGCGGTCTCTGCCACCATCGTTGCCATATAGCGGCGGGACATCGCGGTCGTTGCGGGGTCCGTGAAAACAGGGAAGGGCGCCTGCTCTCTTTGGTGTATGGCAGGCTGGTTTCAGACAATATCGATCCCATCGAAAAAAAGCCGTTGTTCCATTTTCTGCCGGGCAGCCGGTCGCTGTCGATAGCAACGGTGGGGTGCAATTTTCAATGCCTCAACTGTCAGAATTATCAGATTTCCCAATATCCGTTTCTCCATAAGGGCGAGATCACCGGCGCAGTCCGCAGTCCCCAGTCCGTGGTTGACGAGGCTGTTGGGTCCGGTTGCGCAAGCATCAGCTATACCTATGTTGAACCTACCATTTTTTATGAGTTCGCCTATGACTGCGCCCTGCTGGCACAGAAACAGGGGGTGAAAAATGTCTTTGTCAGCAACGGCTACATCACTCCGGAACCTGCCCGGCAGATCGCGCCTTTTCTTGATGGCATCAACATTGACCTCAAGGCCTTCAGCGAAGGGTTTTATCAGAAAGTCTGCAAGGCCCGGCTGGCGCCTGTTCTCGAAAATATCCGCCTCTTCCAGGAACTCGGGGTCTGGGTCGAGGTCACCACCCTGATCATTCCAGGGCTCAACGACAGTGAGGATGAACTGCGTTCCATCGCCCGGTTTCTTAAAGGTGTTTCGGCCGATATCCCCTGGCATGTGTCCGGCTTCCATCCCACCTATAAGATAGTGGATCGCCCCCCAACCCCTGCATCCACCCTGCAGAAAGCGCGGCAAATCGGTCTTTCCGAGGGGTTACGGTTTGTCTACGAGGGCAATGTGGTCGGTCCCGGCGGTGAGGACACTCACTGCCCGGGATGCGGCACGCTGCTCATCCACCGTTCCGGTTTCAGCAGTCAGCAGTCTGCCATAGCATCCGGTCAGTGCGGAGCCTGCGGTCTGTCGATTGCAGGGGTGTGGGATTGAGCACTGGATTGGCTGACTCAGTTCTGGCTGCCACTTTTGCGTTTACAATGGAGCAAAATTTTACTAGATGACCTCCGCAGGCCTCCTCTGTGCCCTTGGAGAAAAAAGAGCGCGAAAACAACCAAAAAAAGTGTCGTGGCAATGAAAAAAAGTATTCCCTTGAACGAACGAATTATTTTTGCCCTGGATTTTTCCGACCCGCAAACCGCGAAGGAGTGGGTGGAAAAGCTTGACGGCAATATCAAGTTTTTCAAGGTTGGTTTGCAGCTTTTTCTGGCCGGTTGGTGGCCGGTTATCGATCATATTGTCGAACGCGGCAACAAGGTCATGGTTGATCTCAAATTCTTCGACATTCCCGAGACGGTCAGCCTGGCGGTGCAGCAACTTGCCAACAGGAAAATCACCTTTGCCACTATTCACGGCAATAGGCCGATCATCGAAGCGGCAGTGAAACACAAGAACGGGCTGAAAATCCTTGCGGTTACGGTTCTAACCAGTTTTGACGAGTCCGACATGGTGGAAATGGGATTTACGGGGAATATCGATGATCTGGTGTTGATCCGTGCCCGTAAAGCCATAGCTCTCGGCTGTGACGGGGTGGTGTCTTCCGCCCTGGAGGCCAGCGGCTTGCGCGATGAGCTGGGACAGAATTTTATGATTGTCACCCCGGGTATTCGTCCGGGAGTGAACCGTGATGTGATCCAAAACGACGACCAGAAAAGGGTGGCCACCGCCAAGGATGCCATCAGAAGCGGCGCCGATTATGTGGTCATCGGCAGGCCGATCAGCACCTCCGATAACCCTCTTGAAACTATTGCTACCCTCCAGCAGGAAATTCAGGAGGCTTTGGAGCAAAGAGACCCCATCGGTTGATAGGCAGGGAGTTGCGCTGCCCATTTTTATAACTCCTATCCTCGTTATTCGCTTCTGGTAATTTTTTTCATAAGTAACGCTCCTGCTCTGCTGAGAGTGTCCTTCCGTTATTGCCCGACATCTGGTTCCCATGCGCTGCATGGGAACCTCGTTCTGGATGCGCTGCATCGATAAATAAGTATTACTACGGCTATGCCGCTCCAGTTGAACAGACAGCCCCTCTCGTTACTTCCGAGTCCTGAGTCTGCCTGCAACGCAGATACAGGTAGTTCGCGGCGCATGGGAACTAGGGGAACCAGGAAAACGATTTCTGGATAGCCGCTCAGTTCTTGAGCATGAGCCGTGCTGGTTACCCGCGACAAATATTTTTTCTGATATTCCAGAATTGCACCTCGGCGATACTACCTGCGCTGCCATTTTTTGTCACTTGTGACGTTTTGGGTCACCAAAGCGGCTCTTTTCCGTCACTCCTCCTAGATTCGTCTCAGATCGAATCCAGAAGCTCCGCATCGCCACATTTGGCGAGTAGCAACCATTTGCCCACATGAGAACGCGGGGAAATGGTTTCTGTAAACCCGGCGGGTGTTGCGTCTCTGGACGCGAAGCGTCATCTCAGTCGTTCCCACGCGGAGCGTTTGACGAGGATATGTTTTTTAATTGGCATGGATTGTGGATAACTAGGAGAAACAGTATGCAGCAGTCGCCGAACAGACTGCCCAGAATAAAGCACCTTTTAACCAAACCCTAGGAGGGGAAAAATTATGATGAAACGACTTGCAAGGTTACACAAGGACAGCCAAGGCTTCACCTTGGTGGAATTAATGATCGTTGTCGCCATTATCGGTATCCTGGCGGCCATTGCCATTCCTCAATTTGCGGCGTATCGGACCCGGGCTAACAATTCTAACGCTAAGGCTGCAAACAAGTTGGCGGTGAGTGGTCAAGCCGATTTGAATTCGGAGTTGGGCTGTTATGGTCATACTGAAACAGCCCCAAATACACTTGCTGCCGTTGCCGCCGCCGGCCAAGGCATCGTCACCGCCGCCGTCCAGTCTAGTTCAACCCTTAATGCTGGACATGCGATTGCAGCAACCAATCTTGTCTTAGGCGGTCGAATAATTGGAACAAACATTACTACGGGTAAAACATTCGCCGTTCCTATGGGTATTGGAAATCAAATGACCGTATTGACCGCTGAAAGCGCTGTTGCTGCCGGTTCTTGTCCCAGCGGGGGATGTTCTGATGTTGTGTATACCCGGCACGATAAAGGCGACACAGCCTACGGGGCCGATTCAGATGTCTCAAACATCCTCTACAGCGTTAGTAATCCTGCTTTCCCGGTTGGGCTTATATCCGCAGGTATAGTTAACATTACAACGCCTGTTGTAGTAATCGCTGCGACCGACAACGTTAATAATATCGCCGGCGCAGCTGGTGGTGGTGCTCCAACCGCAACCTGGGCAGCAGTTCAATAAGGCATTGTTTGTTTCCACTTGCAGCCCCGGCCACTTCTTTGGCCGGGGTTATTGCATTCCTGATACCCTAGCTCAATGGATAAAAATACTGTGGTGGCTCCGGCTATTATCATCGACAGGATTTGTAAGTCTTACTTCTCTGGCCGCAAAAGGAACCAGGCGCTTTGTGATCTTTCCCTCACCATTGCTCAAGGCGAGGTCTTTGGTTTTTTGGGCCCTAACGGGGCTGGCAAATCCACCCTCATCAAACTGATGTTGCGGTTCCTCAAGCCGGATAGCGGCCGAATGCAGATTATGGGGCAGACAGTGGGTCAGGAGGAATTCCGTCATCGGGTCGGTTATCTCTCTGAGTTTCCTTTTTTTTACGACCATCTTACCGCTCGTGAGACTCTCCTGCTTTCTGGTCGATTGAGCGGTATGGCTCGAAAGAAAATCGATCAGCGAAGTTCCTTTCTGCTTGATCGTATGAATCTGACCCAGGCAGCAGATCGTCGGGTGGGCGGATTCTCTAAGGGGATGAAGCAACGGTTGGGTATGGCTAACGCCTTAGTACACGAACCGGAGCTGCTGATTTTTGACGAACCTATGAGTGGGCTTGACCCGGTGGGCCGCCATCAGATTAAGGAACTTATCATCGAGCTGAAACAGCAAGGCAAAACTATTTTTTTCAGTTCCCACATTTTGAGCGATATTGAAGCCCTATGTAATCGTATCGGTGTAATTAATCAAGGTGTTCTGCTCTATGCCGGGGGGTTGAGAGATTTTCTTTCTGTGGGCGAAGGGCTGGAAGAGCGTTTTGTCAAGGTCATCGAAGAGGACAACCATGCAAGCGCTGCGTAATATCTGGTTTCTGGCGCTGGCCACGTGTACCGAGGGTATTCGCCACCGGGCTTTGTGGGCCATAGTCTGCCTGTCAGTGCTGCTTACCTTTGCCAACCTGAGCGTTACCACTTTGTTTACCTGGGACCTGGGAAAGGTATCTGTAGAGTTCGGACTCTCTGCTGTGGCCTTCACCGGCCTGTTGTTGGTTTTTTTCCTGGGAATGAAAATCCTGGCCGATGACCTGGAGCGCAGCCGTATCTTCATGCTGCTCTCAAGACCGGTCTCCATCTGGCAGTACCTGGCCGGCAAGTTTCTGGGACTTGCCATGATCTTACTTTTGGCCACTATTATCCTCGGTCTTTCTGCTGCCTTATCCATTCACTATGTACTCTGGCAATATCCTGGTTTTATGCCACCCAACTTCTCTTGGGTTAGTTATGCCATGGCCCTGGCCTGCCAATGGATGAGCCTGGTGATGGTCCTGTCAGTAAGCGTGCTCTGTTTCAGTTTTGCCAGCCACCCCTTTGTGGCTTTACTGTTGGCGGTATCCTCTTATCTGGTGGGCCAGAATATGGAGTTGCTGCGGCGGGTGGTGGTGGAAAATGCTCATGCGGGGGTGTTGACGGGTCAGGACAATCTGGTGTTCGCTCTTTCTTGGATCTTTCCCAACCTGTCATTATTTGACAAAAAATATGCGGCAGCTTACGGCATTGTTTTCAGTTGCCAGGAGTTTGTGTTGCTTTGCCTGTACGCCATTTCTTATTCAGCCTTGATCATCTATCTCGCTACCTTGCTGTTTAAACGCAAGGAGTTGGCATGAGCAGGCGACTGACGGTTCATCTACTGATTGCTCTTGTGCTGGTCTCCTTCTATGTCGCCAGCTACAATGAATTGCTCCAGCAGCAGCGCGGTAGTGTATGGAAGACCTCGCTTTCCAGCTTTGGCATATGGAACTTGCCCCCCATAGTGTTGCTAGGCATTGCTGGGGAATTCAAGGGCGTGATGGCTGATTATCTTACTCTTGAAGCAGGGGCTCAACTGGGAACTGAGGTTGTACGGAACCCGGCGGGCGGCTATAAGTCCATTAATAAGGACTACGATTGGCAAAGCATCCACCGGTTATTTGTCGCCAGTCAAACCCTGGACCCTTCTTTCGCCCAGACCTACATTGTCGCGCAGGGTTGGCTTCCCTGGGATGCCAACATGGTTTCGGAAACCCAGGATATTTTGAAGATAGCCGCTAAAAATCGCCCATGGGACTGGCAGCCTGCCCATGCCATGGGATTCAATACTTACTATTTTCTCAAAAACCCAGGAGAAGCAGGAGAGATTTTTTTGAAGGCAGCAAAAATACCCAATGCTCCGTCGTATCTAGCGATTCTCGGCGCACGTCTGGCCCAGAAGGGTGGGGAAACGGAAACCGCCATCTCTCTCCTGAAGTCCATGCTTGCCAATATAAATCCGGAAGAGCCTGGCTATAACGACCTGCTTGACCGCTTGCATGCCCTGGAAGGGGTGCTGGTGATCGAACAAGCAGTCAATGACTGTAAAAATAAAATCGGCCGCAAACCATCGTCACTTTCCGAACTCACCGCTTCCGGCGTTCTCGCCGCCCTGCCACCCAATCCGTACAATCTTGACTACTGCCTGGATGCGGCAGGCATCATCTATTTCGACAAACCGGACTGCCAGAGTTCTAACGGCGGAATCAAGCGATAACGTTTCCGACAATTACCTTTTTCTTTTTTCCCTTGATCTCATGAAATGATCCTTGATGCCTACGTCCTTCTTTGGTTGGAGGAAGGAATTCAATGAATGGGATAAATTGCATTGCAAACGATTATCGAATATTTTGGGAAGCAGCCATGCTAATCGAAAAGCGATGATCAACCATACAGGAATCTCGCTGGTGACGGTTGAGGAGAAAATTCTTTTATGGACGTCACTCCATCAAAAAGGTGAAGCTACGTTTGTAGAAGAAATAACGTCACTTCGTTTAGATTTTTTCAGTTCATCTATTGAGCGAGTAACATTATACACGATGCGATGGCGGGGGCTCAAATTTGATCTGACCGTAACCATAGCGTTCTTGCTGATTACCGGTATGTTGCTGACGGATTTTGTCATCATGGGGTTGTGGCAGCATCATGCCAATCAGGTATACCGAGAAAAGCTAAGTAATGTCCTTGCTCTCACCACTGCTGGCCTTCAAAATTCTTCTTCCTCCACCCTCCCCGGTGACACGATCCTTGCCGAACTGGAAAAGCAGGGTTTGTGTCTGCATGTAGTTTTCGCGGATACAAGGGCTCATCTGCCCGTTCGTTCCTGTGCTCAAGACGGAAAGTTGTCAACCGTAGTCGATGTGGCCCTGCGTGATCGACAAAGCGTCATTCGTCAGGTTAATCGGCAGGGATATTCGGAATGGTTTGGGAAAAAATGGCTTGTCGTTGCCCAGCCATTATATGTTGGGAAGAATCTGGTCGGAGCTGTTGGGCTGGCAGGACCCATGGAGAATTTTCTTAATTTCGTGGCCGCTAGCCAACGACATATTCTCGTCTACGTACTTGTTAACACTTTAATATTGACTGTTATCGGTTTTTTCCGGCTTACCCGCCAGATCATCCGTCCGCTTGATCGATTGATTACAGTGGCTGATAATTATCAGGCACAAGAACCCATCTTGTTTGCTACGTACCAGAAGTCCAATGAGATCAATCAATTGTCGATTAGTCTCAACTGCATGGTGCAACGGATTGAGCATGACAAGGGGGTCCTTAAGCAAACTATTGAAGAACTGGCAAAGAAGAACAGGCAATTGCATGAGAACCAACAGGAGATGATCCGAGCTGAAAAGTTAGCCTCGGTCGGCAGACTGGCCGCCGGGTTGGCCCATGAAATCGGCAATCCGCTCGGAGTGGCGCAGGGATATCTGCAATTATTGGGGATGGACGACAGCGGGAAGGATGAACGGAGCGACTATGTTGCCAGGGCCCTCAAAGAACTGGAACGGGTGGATGGCCTCATCCGTCAGCTGTTGGATTACGCCCGAACCTCGAAAGGCGAGCCCCAACGATTTGACGTCCAGGAGCTGCTTGCCGAACTGGTGGAAACGCTACGGATACAGCCGTTTCTGGAGGGTATTCGGCTTGATCTTGCTTTGCAGATGGAACAGGCAATCGTTTTTGCGGATCGGGAACAATTGCGGCAGGTGATCCTCAATTGTATCCTTAATGCAGCAGATGCCATCAAAGTTTGCCAGGAGAAAGGCGATGGGGCAATTTCCCTCGCAACCTCTCTTGTTACATCGTCCCAACCGGGCAACGCTTCGTCGCTATTGCAACTCACCATAGAGGACAACGGCGCAGGGATAAGCCTGGAATTACTCAATACGGTTTTTGATCCGTTTTTTACCACCAAAGAACCTGGGGCCGGGACTGGTCTTGGTTTGTCGGTATCATTGGCATTGATTGAATCCATGGGCGGCAAGATGCATTTGCAGAGTGTGACGGGAGAGGGCACAACCGTGCAGCTCTTGCTGCCCTTGGTGACAGAGTCAGCTAGCGCATCTGAAGAATCTATAAAAAAAGATAAAAATGGAGATATTGATTCTTCTGGTGTCCAAGCATGCTGAAAACCATCCTTGTCATTGACGATGAAGCCAACATGCGGCACCTGCTCAGCACTCTACTTGTCAAGCATGGATATACGGTCGATGTGGCCGGAGAGGGGATGGATGGGCTATCCCGGATTGAAGCCAAAAGCTATGACTTTATTCTCTGCGATCTGAAGATGCCGGTCATGGACGGCATGACCTTTCTCGGCAAAATGCAGGAGAGGCGGCATACCGCGACCGTGATCATGATGTCTGCCTATGGCACCGTCGATCAGGCGATCGAGACCGTCAAGCAGGGTGCTTACGATTATATCTCCAAGCCGTTTAAGGTTGAGGAGATATTGCTGGTCTTGCGTAAGGCGGAGGAGCGGGAGCGGTTGCGCCGGGAAAATGTCCAGTTGAAGGCGCAGTTGGACTCCATAGACGGCCAGCGTTCCTTTGGCGGCATGGTGGGGACAAGTAAGGCCATGCAGGAAGTCTTTCGACTTGCTGAAAAAGTGGCCGCTTATAACACCACCATCCTGATCACCGGAGAGAGCGGCACCGGTAAAGAGCTGGTAGCTCGAGGCATTCATCTGGCGGGGAAAGGAAAATGCGCTCCCTTTGTTGCCGTCAATTGCGGCAGTATTCCGGAGAATCTCCTGGAGAGTGAATTCTTCGGCTATGTCAGAGGGGCCTTTACCGGGGCCGACAAGGACAAAAAAGGGTTATTTGAAGAGGCCAATCAGGGCACCCTGTTTCTCGATGAAATCGGGGAACTGCCACTTGACCTGCAGGTGAAGCTCCTGCGGGTGTTGCAGGAACAGGAGGTCCGCCGGGTCGGAGCGGTGAAAAGCCAGATAATACATGTTCGGGTTTTGGCTGCGACCAATAGAGATATGGCAACTCTTGTCAAGGACGGGGCCTTCCGGGAAGATTTATTCTACCGGCTTAATGTTATCAATATTCATGTGCCACCTTTGCGGCAGCATCCAGAAGATATCCCGGTTCTTTGTCGGTTTTTCCTCGATAAATTTGTTATCCGGCTAGGGATCGAAGTGCAAGGCATCGCTCCGTCAGCCATGAACCTGTTGACGCAGTACGAGTGGCCGGGCAATGTCCGCGAATTGGAGAATGTACTGGAACGGGCTCTCATCCTCACCGATAAAAACATTATCTTACCTGAGCACTTGCCTGAGTCTTTCGGTGCTAAAATCCAGTATCGGCGAATCGATGATTTTTCCGGCACCTACTCGCTGAAAGAAGCAAAAATTATTATGGAAAAGCGGCTAATTGGCAGGGCTATGGAGGCGGCAGGTGGCAACAAGAGCAAAGCGTCGCAGCTATTGGAGTTGAGCTATCCTGCTTTGTTGAGCAAGCTCAAAGAGTATGCCTTGTGAAGGCGAGTAAAGTTTTTCACGACGATTGTAGAGAGCCGTCTCACCATTTTTAATCAATCCGAGGTGCTTGCTTTTTTGACGCTAATGACCCCTTGAAGACGAGCCGGAACTCGTCTTCAAGGGAAAGTTAGAGAGTATTTCCTCGCTTACATTTTCTAGATCCATCTATCTTTGCTCTTTCCACGAATCCATCTTGCTCCGAACCCCAAGCACGGTAGTCGCCTCTGTCTGGTTAATCGACCCGGTGGAGAGCTGAGTGAAAACATTTGCAATGTCAGGCCCTGATCCCGAGCCGGTTTGCAGGGACGGCGAGGTAGCAAAGCCATAGCCCAGCTCTATAAAGGAACGCGCTATCATTTTCCCGCCAATCGTTTGCGTACCTAACGCTGCCGGTTCCGGAAAGGCTGTGCCCGTCTTGTAGAATAAACCATACAAACGGCTGAAGCCTTCACCCATACATAGATCGATCCCTGGCTGATAGGCGGAGGTAAACAATACCCCCCCAGCCAGGGCCGAGGAAGAGACGACTCTTGTGGCAGGCGGAGCTGGAACGGAAGACGCAGTTCCCTGAATGAGGGGTAAATTCAGGAGCCAGCCACCAGTAGCAGGTTTTGCAATTTCTGCCTCCAGGTCTGTGACGGTGGTGATCGGTGTCGATCCAGTTGTTGTTACATTGGCAAGCGCACCACTGTTGGTGTCCACCTGCGCGGTACTGACATTGATCAGGCTTGTGGTACTAACCGCGGACGAGGAATTACTTTCTTTTATCCCATAAATGGATTGTTGTGCGGTGCTTGTCTTATCGCCGCTGGAAAAATATCGCCCGGTACCAAAAAATATCCATCTCTGATTGTGTTCATCGATAGCTGGCGTCACACTCGACACCACAGGTTGTGATGTGTTTGTAAAAGTTACTGGGGCGGTCCAGGATGCCGGATCAGCATTTTCATTAATATCCAAACGCATCACCTGGCCACTGGTTGCACTTTGGTCACCGACGATCCCAAAATACACGCTATCCGCTTTGTAATTGAGTTGCCAATCAACAGTCATTGGATCGCCGACGAAACTGCTCGCAACCGCGGTGTCACAGGAGAGGATTCTCATGCTCCCTCCCGTGCCGACGGTTTGCTGTGTACATGTGGCTCCCGGTGTATTCGTAGAGCTGGAGCCGGGGCTTGCGATTTCGTCCAAATCAAAGGCATAGAACTTCGCAGTAGTAGTGCTTGTCATCGTGGCCAATCCTGCCGGGTTTGTAGGGCCGGAACCGAAGGTCAGGAACCATTTGTTGGCATCTTTGGAGGGATCATTATCCTTCACTGCCAATACCGCAGGATAGGTGGTGCTGAAGCTGCCATCCGGTACCTGGATTTCGGCAAGCAGACTCGGCGGCGCTTCCGGATTAGTTATATCCATAATGACATATGCCGAGCTTAACGTCCGATTGTCCACCGGGTTGGTATCACCGGTTAAACCGTCAGCCGAAGTGTCGATTGTCATTTGGCCGCCGCCCAAACGCATACCGACGACCATAACCGTGCCCCAGCCTCCAGGATGATCAGCGACACTATATTTGGTAGTATCAGTAAAAATTTTGGCATCAAACACCTTGGGCTTCCCGTCCATGTAATAGACATGGGAATTCTGACCGTATTGAGGGTCCTTGAGCCACTTGAGATGTGGCAGCAGATTCATCGGCACGTAGCCCCAGATCTCAGTGCCCAATGGATGCTGCGTCGCATCAGTAGTTCCATCATATTTTTTCCCTGAGATAAGAAATGCCTGGTGGGTTGCATCGTAAAATCCACCATTAAAGGCGTGCAGAATCCCGTCATTGCTGCCGACATACACCATCTGCCGCCTATTGGCATATTGTTGTTTGAACGCGGAGTAGGAAGAATCTTTATAGAGCAAATCGAATTCCTCCAGCGGAGCACCAACAACCGTCGGGGTTGAATTCACAATATCCCCAAGGCGCTGAACCTTGTCGCCGTGGGTATCATAATTAATAATCCGGTTCCGGTACCCGGTAATTTCCTTGCCCCGTATATAGTCGGTCAGAGTTGCCGCCTCGGTTTGCGTTGCTACATTGAAATAACCGAAATTGGCGGCAGTGATGTGGGCGCTGTCAAAAGGAACGATTTCACCGGTGTCCATCACACCGTTAAAATCATTAGCCGCCACGCCGCTGCCACTATCAAACCAGGTCATGATATATCGGCCGGTATCCGCCGTGTTGTTATAAGATGATCTCTGGGTTTCAGGAGCACTAATGGCGCTCAATCGTTCCCTGGCGTTCCACAGAGGTACGACATCCTCCAACTCGATTACCGTCGAATCAAAGCGCGAGATCTTAACCTCATCGCCTGGGTGAAACAGCATGGTCAAGGGTGACACGGTAAAGGGGGTGGGTATGGGGTTATTTACCGCAATGACTCTTGATGAAGTCGTACTGCTACCGGTTTCGCCGGTCGTCAGATTAGTTACGGTCCAGTCATTAAAAGGGCCAGTACCAGCACTGCCACCTATTGTATCAACGGTAAAGGTGGCGCTGCCAGTACTGGTGGTGCTTACAATTCCTTGCATATAAAAGGGGGTAAATACGTCGTCCAGGGTGCTGGAAAAACGACGAACGCGGGTTTTGTTTTGTGTATCGTCAAAAAACATTTGGATTACTTTGTCGGTGTTGTAATTCCCAAGTATGGCATCGCCATTAGTATCTTCTCGAAGATAGCCAAAACTATCCAGCCAGAGCGCTCTTACCGTACCTATCCATTTAACGCTTTTACTGCCGTCATCGCGCAGAGGTTCGTAATAGGCTTGGTACAGTGCTCCGGTACCGTTGACGTTGTTGGAAACCACCGCCGCTGCTGTTCCCGATGTGGCGCGCTGAATAATGGATAGAAACACCTTGCTTAAAGAATTTTCAAGCTGCAACGGATTGGTGGCGTAATAGAAATTGTCCGGAATGTTGTCGGGGACATTGGCGCCAGTACTGTTGTTGACATTGTCCCATTCGGACTGCGGATTAGGGAGGTGGAGATTGTCCGGATTGTTGTCGGTAAATCCACCATATTTGGCAGCGTACCAGAGAGGATCCTGCAATATGCTGGCTGAGGAACCGCTTACAATGTATGTGACCGAGGTCGATTGGTCAGCGAGGTTGCAGTTGTTGCAACCGGTGACGCCAGTCGAGTCAACGTAATTAAAAGACTCAATACCTGTGTGGAAGTGAGCCCCATCATGATTGGTACCGCTGATGACATAGCCAAAACCTTGAGGATTCGAGGTGGATTCTGCGATCGGGGTAGTGGTGATGGTAATGTTGTTGCCGCTTATAGAATATTCGATAGTCCCCCACATATCCTGGTCATAGTCGCCCCCTTGCTCGCTGTCGTCCCAGACTGCGTAGAATTTACCGTATGTTGGGTTTTGCGCGACGATTTTAAAATCAACCAACGTGCCGCTACTATATGAGTGCCCCCCGTTCTTTATTGTATCCAGCACATATGCCGGCAGGATGGTGACTTTGTTTCCGCCTACCAGGACTTCGATATGTGGTACATTAGTAGCTAGGGCAATACCATAGGTGCTGACCTTGAGATCATGGGATTTCGCACGTGCAGCTGGCACAGTCAGATCGGAGCGAATGGGATTGGTGTTGGCGTAATAAGCAACACCGGACATCAGGTATGTACCTTTTTGCGTCGGGGCTTCGGGGCATGTACCGGAAAACGAACCAAAACCCAAACCTGTACCGATCGGCTTGGAAGTGCACAGGCCATCGGAAGAGGTGCCATTGCTGCCGATGAACCAAGACCCTGAATCAATGCCTGCATCAGTTCCGACTTTATCTGTCAAGGCCTTCGCTGTCAATGTGGAACCCAGATCGGATATGCCAGCCATTAGGTCGCCATCGTAATTGGAAACGCTGGCATTGAAATTAAGAACATTTAAGGGTGCGCAATAATTTGTGGCGTTCAAAGGATCGGACCAAGTCGCCACCGTCAAGCTCAGAATATCGTCCTTGGAGTTTACATAAGGGGTAGTGTTGAAAGCAGAAGTGGGAGTTTTTCCTGCAAGGTATCGTAACGACTCAAGGTAAATTTCGGACATGGGATTTCCCCACGAGCTGCAATTGCCCTCGGTGGCGGGGGAGCCCTCCGAATTACTACCCCCTGAATGTACCAGGCCGGTTTGTTGATAGTTACAATTATCATGTGTTCCGTTATAATAACCGATGTTATAGTCATACCCAAAGAGCCGCAGATTGTTTATATTAGTCACGATGCCATTGGCGCCTGAAACAAAGGTGCCATCCGCGCTATTGACTTCGTCGGTAAAGGTCTTGACGTTTTTTCTGAGTACGCCGCCGGAGATATTCTTGTCAAAAGAGCCGGTCATTAAACCGAAATTAAGCTGATTCGTATCGCCATACACCTGCAGGAGACCGATGGGTTTCCAACTGCTGCCGTATTGTTTACATTTTTCATCGCCAATCAACCCCGAAACACAGACTTCGACACGAGCAACATATTCGCCTTGTGCAGAACCTGTGCCGAGTCCATGTGCGGTTTGGGAGGGATTTTCAGCGCTGGCATTGATCCCGGAAAGATACGCCTTGTTTCCGTTGCTTCTAAAGCCGCTCGTAAAACCGGAATCTGTGTTGTTGTATTCTTCAAACCAAGATGCCTGCCTACGTTCATTTGCGGTCCACAGGGCGAAGTTACCTTTTGCCACTCGAATATAAGGGGGGTTTGTGTTTGTTTCCGACCACTGCTGGCTGCCGGACGTAGCACCCTTGGTTAAATTGCACAATGTAATACCTGTCTGACTCAGGTTCTGTAATGTCCAGGTGTTTGAAGTGGTACCCGGGCTACCATAACTGCCAGCGGGTATTCGAATGGTGATTGTCCCAGAACCGGTATCTGTCACTCCCCCAATCATCCATTGGCTCGCTTCGCGGTCTGTGACAAAAACTTTGATTTGATCTCCCGGGGATACGGTCAGTGTGGTTCTGAGAGTTATATCGACTGTACCTGTTGTGTGATTGGGAATGGTTATAGAAGTGCTGCTTGTTTGTGGCTGTGCTGAAGTGGCAATCCCGATAAACGGAGTCAAGCTGGCAATGTCGGTGCCATTGTACCACTTGGCAAAGGCATGGGCATCCATGGGTAAATAATGGCGTTCCAGCACGGTGCGACCACCACTTGTTGGTGTTTGGTCGATGGCACGGTAACCGCCATACAGTAATTTTCGGACGACATCCATACGCGTCATGGTTGCCCAGTTCAGGAAATTTCCACTCCATTGATTGGTGGCCGGAGAAACATTGCAATAGTGTAAATTTGGACCTGCCGCCAGATTAACGGGATAGAAACGGCTGTCTGGGCTGGTGTTATAGGTGTAGCATTTTTTGCTGTCGAAATAGCCATAGTAATCGATAGTGTCCGTATAAGTCGTTTCTAATGTCCCATCGTGGAGGAGGTCGCTGTAATCGTTGTACGCCTTGTAGGAGAGTTGGTGATCTCGGGAGACGTTGAGCATCACCAGTGGTGTGACGCTATTACCGGTGGAATTGATCGGCACGCTGTTGAACTTGGCGATGGTATCGGTGGAAACCTCGGCAAGCGTGGAATGCGGGAAGATTCCGGACAACAATAGGCCAAGAAAAAGCATCCCTTTGCGTGACTTCCAAATGTTTGTATCCATTATTTCTCCTTGGCAAGATACGATCATGCCCATCAATACCGACCTGGCAACTCAAGACCAATAATATGACGCCAGCCAATCTGCACCACAGACTCACTGGCCGATAAGTCCACATGCTGGGAATAAATGGTATAGAGGATCTGCCCGCCGCCGCCGGCAGCACCTTTTCCCTTGCCCTCGTACCCCGCCACCATTTGTAGACCCGAACCTGGCGCTGCCGAAGTTACGCCACTTACAGTTATATTGGTGTGGGGGGAGTTAAGCAGGGCGAGACTATACCCGCCGGGAAAGTACGCCGCATCCCTGATGATAGGAGGGCCCTCGGACGGTAAAGTCAGAATTGTATTTTTTGACAAGGTGGGATTGGCAATCAAAACGGTGTTGTTTGGAAGAACGGGGTCTTGTAGGACTTTATTTACGTCAAGGGCGGTAAATCCACCGAGAGTTCCTAGGTTTTCCTCAATAAGCCGGACGGCAAGTTGTGTGCCTCCATCAGCCTGGGAAAAGACATCCTTGCGCATCCGATCATTACTGCTGATCTGGATTTCCGTGTTGGTGGTGTTGAGCGCGGAGATTCCGATCAGTGTGAGTACCAGCAAAATGAGCATGGCGGCCACCAATACAAAGCCGTCCTCATTATTTCCATGCAGGAATATTATTTTTTTCGATGCCATATCAAATAGGCCCCATTTTAATATAGTCCAGAGTAACGTCCGGTCTCCATGATTCACTGTCGTTACGGTGAACAATGACCCGAATGGTCTTGCAACCAAAAATAGGGTAATCGTTCGCTATATTCCAATACAATGTGAAATCCCCTTGAGCAATGGGGCCGTGATCGGCCAAGCAGAGGGCCGGGGCGCGAGTGGGGACGGTGCAATCCAGACCAGCTGCACCGGGAGTATTGATGCTCTCCGTCAGATCGGCATGATCATAGGGGCGTATCGCCAGAGTTTCTATGGAGTTCTCAGCCCAAGTGGCAGCCATGGTAGTCCGAATGGCGGCAGCATTCCCTGAAACGGACTTGATCTGCATAAAAGCAGCTCCGAGAAGGCCAATGGTCAATACCGCGATGGCGACAAGCACCTCGACCAAGGTGAAGCCATTTTGCTGTTTATACGTATCCATAATTATCATAACCCTAGGTTTCGACAATTGAGCATGGTCGTCAAATATAAGTTCCAATACCCAACCGGCGCTTGCCATGCTGCCCCGGAAGGGGTGGTGTATATGTCGCGACGCGGATTCGATTTGGTTTCTGGCTGGGCCGACTGCGCCAGAATCGAGACCTGAATGGAACGAATATTACCCGATACGGAAGTGGGGTTGCCGTCCCCATCAAGGTAACGGAACTCGATGTTAGTGATGTATTGAGCGACTGGTTGGATTCCCGCCCCCGCATCTCTGCCTAAGTCATTCACCACTCCATCATTGCGGCCTTCGGCGACATAGGCATCAAACAGGGAATAGCTGATGGTCTCTAGAGTGTTAGTACCAGTACCATCGTCGCGAGTGAACGTCAGCGTTGGTGTGACCCCGTTCAATGGAATGGCTGTGGTGATGCCCGCCCCTAGATGATTAGGGTCATATCCCACGCTGCGAATGTCCATCTCCAGCATATTCATGGCAACTCTAGCGTTCTCCTGCATCTCAACCACATGTCCCTGGGCAAGATAGACATTGTGCTGTGAAAGAAATGAGGTCATCACCGCTGCCATGACAATGCCACTCACAGTCGTGGCGACCATCAACTCCACCAAGGTAAAACCTGCAGTCGAGGAAAGGTGGCGAGCCATATTTTTTATTTTTCTAGTCACATGGTCCATGTCACGCCTCCATCTCTGCTTGATTCCACCCTCACTGCTCCGGCCGTTGACAATACCAGACGATATTGGTTGCTGCCATCGCCTGTCCGGATTTCGCAACTACCGGTTTGCGCCAATGGCACCATCCCGCTAGGATCGTACCAAGTTTTGTTAGCAGTGAATGTAACATTGGTTAACAGGAGACTTGGGCGAATCGGTTGGATAAACAATTGCCTGTCTGTTCCTACGTCATAGGTCTGATTGGAGGGGCTAGAGTTGTCCACAAAAATCTGGTACGAGCCGCCTATCCCTGGTGTGAAAACGATTACAACGTTCCGGTTACTCTTCACTGCCTCTAGTTTAGCTTTCTTGAAATTAATTACCAGTTCACGCATCTCCGCTCGGAGTCGGTAGCCGGGCAATGTGGATATGGCCATCGAATACGTCGCTGCTGCCAAAATCCCGATTATGCTGCAGGCGACCATCAACTCCACTAATGTAAAACCTGATGGGTTGTAGAGTGTTTTTTTTCTTTTCCACATTATTTTTGTGCCTAAAAGAATTTATTATCAACAGGTAACTCAAGCGAATCATGTCGCGGTTCGGTCACAATCTTAACTAGTTAAACTGCAGTGAAAAATCCCGTCGTCCTGTTGTGTTTCTAATGTCCAATCACGTTTGTACAGTTGATACATTTTTTTAAAAAAAAGATATTTTCGATCATTTAAAATTAGAAATTCAGGCTAGCTATCTGATACATATTACTTGCAATAATCGAGCCTTGTTCCAGAAAAATATTGATCCGCATAATGTAACATATTAAATTAATGTGTCAATGTTGACCTGATATTCACAGAAAGCAATTCTTTTGCACGGCACCAATTTGTTAAAAATAGTTACAATGGAGAAATTTCATAAAAAAATTTTACATTTACCGAGAGGGAATGATAAGAAAAATTCTTTGAAACATCGAAGAGAACTGGACGGAATATTAACTTGCCTATGCTATCATTTTCATTGATAACAATGATTAGTTTTTTTCTTGACTTCCACCAGGCTTCCCTATAAATAGCTACCATGACTGAATGCCGGTTCAGTTTTTTTCTATGCTAAGCCATATCCGGCGAATCTGATCGGAATTTATGTAGGTAGAGTGTTTTCACAAGAATAAAACCAGAGAGGGAAAAATTATGAGTTCAAAATTAGTAGCGCCCCACGGCGGAAAAGGTCTTGTTTGTGCTCTGCTGGAAGGCGCCGCACGGGAAGCTGAGTTGAAAAAAGCCGCTGGCCTCAAGCAGATTGAAATTACCGCCCGCGCTAAAGGCGATCTGATCATGATGGGTATTGGTGGTTTTTCTCCGCTTTCCGGTTTCATGACCAAAGCTGATTGGAAAGGCGTTTGTGAAAAATTCCAGATGGCTGATGGTACCTTCTGGCCGGTACCGATCACCCTTGATGTTTCTACCGCAGATGCAGCCGGTATCAAAGTAGGCGAAGAGATTGCTCTGGTACGGAAAGGCGAGACTTTTGCTACCATGAAGGTCACTGAGAAATTTGAGATGACCGCCGCTGACAAAAAGTTCGAGTGCGAGAAAGTTTTCAAGGGCGAAGGCGAAGAGTCCGTTGGTGACAAGTTCTGGGAAATCGCTCCGAAAGATCATCCTGGCGTCATCATGGTGATGGCTCAGAAAGAAGTTAACCTTGCTGGCCCGGTAAAAGTTCTGTCCGAAGGCGAGTACAAAAAAGAGTATCCAGGCGTCTATCTGAAACCTGCCGAGACCCGCGCCATGTTCGACGAGCGTGGTTGGGCCAACGTTGCCGCTCTGCAGTTGCGTAACCCGATGCATCGTTCTCATGAGTACCTGGCCAAGATTGCTGTCGAAGTCTGCGACGGCGTCCTGATCCACAGCCTGATCGGTAATCTCAAGCCCGGCGACATCCCAGCCGATGTTCGTATCGAAGCCATCAAAATTCTTATCGAAAACTATTTCGTTAAAGAGAACATCATCAACGCAGGTTATCCTTTGGATATGCGTTATGCCGGTCCTCGCGAAGGCCTGCTTCATGCAACCTTCCGTCAGAACTACGGCGTTAACAACATGCTGATTGGTCGTGACCATGCTGGTGTTGGCGATTTCTACGGCCTATTCGAGGCGCAACAGATTTTTGATCGCATTCCGTATACCGGTGATCCTTCCAAAGACCTGCTTTGCAAGCCGATGAAGATCGATTGGACCTTCTATTGTCACAAGTGCGACGGTATGGCTTCTCTCCGTACCTGCCCGCATACCAAGGATGACCGCGTCATCCTGTCCGGCACCAAGCTGCGCAAGGCTCTGTCCGAAGGTGCGCAGGTTGTTGACCATTTCGGTCGCGAAGAAGTTCTGGTTCGTTTGAGAGCCTATTATGCTGGTCTGACCGAGAAAGTTGAAGTGAAGATGCAGGGCGCTGCTTCCGGCTCAGCTATGTAATTTTCTCAGTCCTGCTGAGAAACTGTAGACAAGGGAGATGCCGCCTCGTGCGGTATCTCCCCTTTTTTTTGATTTTTTAGAGGCCCCTGGGTGCGACACTCCTTCCTCGGCTTGAGGCAACGGGTTGAGTTCACCTGTTTGTCCAATACAATATTTGAAACAGAGAACATCAGGCCATGGTTCAGCAGACGATTCAAGTCGGTCTTGGCGAAAGAAGTTATACAATCACCATTGGCACGGGATTACTGGAGCGGATTGGTCCTTCGCTGCAGACGACAAAAATTGCTAATCGGTATGCGATCATCAGTGATGACCAGGTCGGATCACTGTATGGGGAGCAGGTTCGGAAGTCTTTACAGCAGGCGGGCATCGCCAGTGAATTGATCCTGTTTCCCCACGGAGAGGCCAGCAAGCATCTGCAAACGATCGGTCAGCTCGCAAGCGTGCTTGCTGAAAAGGGTTTCGATCGAGGCGATGGTCTGGTGGCCCTTGGTGGCGGCGTTACAGGAGATATCACCGGATTCCTGGCCTCCATCTACATGCGCGGCATCCCTTTTGTACAAGTGCCGACTTCCCTGCTGGCTCAGGTGGATAGCTCGGTTGGCGGTAAAACCGGGGTGGATATTCCCCAGGGGAAGAACCTGATCGGCACCTTTTACCAGCCCAAAGCGGTCTTCATTGATACCCAGGTGCTGAAGACTTTGGCGGCCGATGAATTTCTCAGCGGCATGGCTGAGGTAATTAAATACGGGGTCAGCCTGGACGCCGAATTTTTCAACTGGATCGGCGATAACTGTGCGGCCATCCTTGCTCTTAAACCTGCCGTCATTATCCCGATGATCCGGAAATGCTGCGAATTGAAGGCGTGGGTTGTTGAGCAGGACGAGCGGGAAGGGGGTTTACGTCGGATTCTTAATTTTGGCCATACGTTTGGCCATGCGGTGGAAGCAGCCTCCGGATATCAACTAAGCCATGGCTATTCGATAGCGATCGGCATGCGCGCCGTTGCTGAATTGTCCGTGCGTTGCGGCTACGCCGACAAGGCGGTCGTCGAAGCGATTCTCACGCTGTTGCACCAGTACCAATTACCCACCGAGATTCCTCCCGGATTTGATCGCGCTTTATTGCGGCAATATTTGAGTACAGATAAGAAAACCATTGGTGGTCGAATATTTTTTGTTCTTCCCGAGGCGATCGGCAAAGTTCGGATCACGGATCAGGTGCAGGATGCCGATATTGACGCGGCCCTTGCCGGTGTTTACTCTTCTCCCCCAATAAAATAAACGACGGAATCCTTTCCCGGCAATTTTCTTTCTCTTTCTTGGTACTGACCAACCATGCCGATTTACGAATTTTTTTGTGACGATTGCAATACGGTTTTCAATTTCTTTTCCAGCCGACCCGATACCGAAAAACGGCCGGATTGCCCGAAATGCGGGAAGCAACAATTGCAAAAGATGCTCTCGGCTTTTGCCACTATCGGCAAAGCCAAAGACACTAAAACTGATCCGCTATCCGGCCTGGACGAATCCAAAATGGAGCAAGTACTTTCTGGATTAATGCGTGAAGCCGAGCATATCAATGAAGAAAATCCACGACAGATGGCAACGTTGATGCGCAAATTTGCCGATAAAACTGGATTTTCTTTGGGAGGGCAGATGGAAGAAGCCATTGCCCGGATGGAAGCGGGGGATGACCCGGAGCAGATAGAACAGGAAATGGGCGATCTGATGGATTCGGAAGAGCTGTTCAGGCTGGACGCAATGAAGAAAAAAAATCAACCTGACGTTCGGCGGCCTCTTCGGGATGAGCGGCTTTATGAGTTGTGAGTTGTGTTGTGGTTTAAGATGCATTGAGCCGGGACAGGCCAGAACCCCGTGGAAATGGGGGGCGGTGCGCATGATGTTCTTCATCAGTTTTTGAAGAAGCCGCAGCGCGGAGAAATAACGCCCGATCAGCAAAAAAATCCTACTTCTTTCACCCCTTAACTAGCCTTTTTTAAAAGAAGTCCTTTTCTGGGGCCGGAAAATAACCTTGATTTATAGTTCTCGCGCCTCTGTCTTTCGCCTTCGCCTGCCCAGGTAGAGAAAACACCTCTCGCGACCTCTTCCGCCAGCATCACAAATTTATCTGCATTTTTCCACCCAAATCCGTACAATAGTACAAAGATTAGTATGTCCATCATCACCGGTGCTTCGGCGCCAGGGAGGAGCAGTCATGAAGCGGAAACTGGTCATTGTGATGGTCGGCCTGCCGGCCCGGGGGAAATCGACCATGGCGCGCAAGCTGGGTCGCACCCTGGAGTTGGACGGAGTTCATGTGCGTATTTTTAACAATGGCGAGTTGCGCCGCAAGCTCGATATCGATGAAAACACTTCGTCCTCCGAGTTTTTTTCTCCCGCCAACACCCGGGGCCAGGCGATGCGGGACGAAATCTCCCGGATCAATATCGAAGAGGCCCAGGCCTATCTTCGGGATTCAGGCGAGGTGGCGATTATGGATGCCAGCAACGTCACCCGGCGTCGGCGCCAGAATATTGTTGCGGCCTTTCCTGATCTGCCGCTTTGTTTCGTCGAGTGTCTCAATGCCGATGAGGAGGCGCTGGAAGCCAATCTGGAGCGCAAAGCCGTGCTCAAGGAGTTCCGCCATCTTCCCCGGGAAAAGGCCCTGGAGAGTTTTCTCAAGCGCATCGCCTACTATGAGTCGATCTATGAGCCGCTGGACAGGGAAGCCAACCGCATTCTGGTGGATTCCTTTGACAGTTGTATCCTTCAAGAGCAGATCACGGATGTCCTGCCCTATTACGACCGCATCCGCGATATCATCACCACCCGTATCGTACGCAACCTCTTCCTGGTGCGCCACGGCGAGACCCATTACAATCTCGAGGACCGCATTGGCGGTGATTCCGATCTTACCGACAAGGGGCGCGGGCAGGCTAACGCCCTGGCCGAGCACTTCGCCACCGTCCGCATCCCCATTATTATCACCAGCAACTATGCCCGGACCCTGCAGACGGCAAAACCGATCGCTGAACGGCAGGATCCCTGCTCGATCATCGCCCTGCCGGAATTCAACGAGATCCATGCCGGTATATGCGAGGGCATGACCTATGCGGAGATACGGCAGAAGATGCCGCAGGTCGCCAAAGCGCGGGGACCGAACAAGTATCGTTATGTCTATCCGCAAGGGGAAGGGTACGCCACCATGGAAGAGCGGGTGCATCGGGGGCTGAAGAAAGTATTTTTTCTCAATAACTACGATGAAAATATCATGATCGTCGGCCATCGGGCCGTCAACCGGATGATCCTCTCCAGTTTCCTCTCCCGCCAGGAAGAAGAGATCCCCTATATCTACATGCCCCAGGATCGCTACTATCATATCCAGATCGATCCGCATAAACGGATCTTCGAACTGGTCTCCTATAAGAGCACCCCCAGTGTCGGCGGAGGCTGGTAGTCCGGGAAGAAAAATTCCGATCTCCGATTTTCGATCCCGTGTGGGCCGGACAGGCGACCTCCGGTGTCAGGCACATCAGGCGTGCCTGAAGAGGTGTCGAGAATAATCTACTGCAGGCGGGTGGTCTCCTCGTCGGCAAAGCCGTGCTGGACGCCGTGTTTCTCTTCTTTTTCGGCGAGCTGCACCCTGGCCTCTTCTTCGGAAATGCCCAGGGATTGGGCGAGATCGGCAATCTCATAGCAGGGGCTGCCGTCCGGAGCATAGCGTTGCGGCCGCAGTTCCGGAAAGCTTGCCTGGGTCGCCTGTCCGCTGGCTTGCTGCAGCATATCCCTGATGGGATCCGGTCCGTAGAGCAGCAACCACTCAACTGCTTCTGCCCAGATTTTGCTGTCCACAGTCGGATGATGCAGGATTGCCATCGCCGATTCCAGGGTCCATTCCTTTTTGAATGCTGTCATAGATTGTTGCCTTCCGCTGATAGGGATTGCCGAGGAGGGTATGCCTCTGATCCGGGCATATCTTTTTGCTTTGGGCACATTTCTCTTTGATGTACCTCTTGGCCCTGTACTATAATGACAACGCTGAGCATGGCAACAATTCATATAAGGAGCAAACTATGGGCGTGGATAATGTGCTGTTACTCGAGGCATTGGAGTGGTTCGATGAAAGCGGCAAGGAGTTGCTGCATCGTCTGCCGGAACAGGGGTCGGGCGAAATCAAGTTCGGTGCGCAGCTGACGGTGCGGGACAGTCAGGCGGCTGTCCTCTTTTACCAGGGCAAGGCCTGCGACGCCTATGGTCCCGGCCGCCATACCCTCAGGACCGGGAACATCCCGATCCTCACCAAGTTCCTCTCCGCACCGTGGGGCATGATCAGTCCGTTGCGGGCTGAGGTCTTTTTTGTCAATCTCAAGGTCTTCTCCGATCTCAAATGGGGCACCAGTGATCCGGTGGCCTTCCGCGATGCCGAACTCGGGCTGATCCGGCTGCGCGCCCATGGGGTCTTCAATATCCGGGTGGTCCAGCCGGTGCTGCTGATCAATACCCTGGCCGGGACCATGGGCCGCTATACCACCGAGCAGGTGGAGGAGTATCTGCGGCAGGTGATTGTGAGCCGGTTCAACGACTACCTCGGCGAGCATCTCCACAGCCTTTTCGATCTGCCCGGTAGTTTCGACGATATCGCCAAGGGCTTGCAGCGGCGTCTGGCCCAGGATTTTGCCCGCTTCGGCCTGGTACTGGACGGGCTCTATGTCACCTCGATCACCCCGCCAGTCGAGGTGCAGCAGGCTATTGACGACCGTTCCCGGATGGGCGTTATCAAGGACATGGATAATTTCGTGCGGATGAAGGCGGCTATGGCCATGGAAAAGGCCGCTGCCAGCGGCGGCGAGGCCGGGGCGGGGCTTGGGCTCGGGATAGGGATGATGATGCCGCCGGCCATGTTCGCCAATGTGCAGGCAAATGGCAGTCGCACCGCCGCCGGAAGGGAGGCGGAAGTGAGGTGCTCGGAATGCGGCATGATGATACCGGCCAGTGCCCGTTTCTGCCCTTTTTGCGGACATCAGCAACTGCTCAATCTGCAGTGCGATAACTGTGGCAAGAATCTGCAGCCAGGAGCCAAATTCTGTCCGCGCTGCGGTCATTCAACCGAGGAGCGGGCTGCGGAGATCGTCTGTCCTCACTGCCATGCCACCAATTTGCCCGGTGCGGTGTTCTGCAACCAGTGCGGCGAAAAATTGGGATGAAGCGGGAGTCCATCGGTATGCAACGAGAATAAAAAAATGGATATCCGGGTTGAACAGGGTTGCCCGCAGTGCGGGGCTGCGATCATCCTCGCCGAGACGGAACGGTTATTGACCTGCGCTTTTTGTGGCACCAGAAACTACCTGCAATGCAGCGGGCCATTTCGCTATGCGCTGCCCCTGGCCCCAAATCAGCCGCAAGCCGCATCACTGCTGGCTCCCTATCTCCGTTTTAGAGGGACGATTTTTCTGGTGACCGACCAAGGGATTGAGCACCGGGTGGTCGATACCACGCAGGCGGCTACCCCAATGCCCGGTCTGCCGCCATCGTTGGGGGTTCGGCCGCAGGCCATGCAGCTCTCCAGGATTGATCGTAAAACGGCAAGCCGTTATCTGCCGCAGGCCCTTAAGGCCAGCGTCATCCTGGAAAAGGCGGCCGCCATTAGCAGCCTTACGGCCCAGTCCGGTAAGGATTGGTATCACCGCGCCTATATCGGCGAGAATCTCAGTTATATCTATCTGCCGCTGGTCACCAAGCAACAAGCCCTGTTTGACGGGGTAACCAGCAGCCGGCTCATCGACCTGAATGATTTGGCGGGATACCCTTTGGAGGGCAAGGCCTTCGATCAGGCTTGGGAAGTGCGGTTCCTGGCGACGCTCTGTCCGCAATGCGGCGCTGGACTGGATGGTGCCGTCGATTGCCAGGTGATGACCTGCGCCACTTGTCAGACGGCCTGGGCCTTTGGTCCGGACGGGCTGACCGGGGTCGATTGGTGGCTGCAGCCCGGCAATGCCGATACCTCCCTGTACCTGCCGTTCTGGAAAATTACCGCTCATATTCCGGCCCTGCAGATCTATAGTTTTGCCGATTTTGTCGAGCGCACCAACCAACCGTTTCTTTCCCGTCCAGAGTGGCGGGAGCAGGCCATGAGCTTCTGGGTCCCGGCGGTCAAGCTGCGGCCGAAGATCTTTCTCCAAGCTGGACGGCAGGCCACTCTGAATCAATGGCAGCTCAAAGCGGAGGCCGGCCGGGCGGTGCCGAACCTGTTTCCCGTAACTTTGCCTGCCGCGGAAGCCAGGCAGGCGGTTAAGCTCATGCTGGCGGCGTCGACGGCCAGTCCTCGCCTCATATACCCCCATCTGCCTCAGGTACAGCTGACGGAGGTCTCGATCCAGCTGGTGTATCTGCCAATTTTCGATAAAGGACCGGACTGGATACAGCCCGAGACCGGTATCGTTATCGCCAAGAATATCCTGCGGTTCGGCCGCTCGCTCTAGTTTTGACAGCAATACGGTTGCGTGGTACTCTGGGGATTCCTGGCGGTTGCGGCACGACAACGCCATTGATTTTTTTTCTCATTGAACCGATGAACGAACACGAGCACTATATGGGGGCCGCCCTGGACGAGGCGCGGCAGGCCTTTGCGGCTGGAGAGTTTCCGGTGGGTTGCGTCCTGGTCGCCGAAGGGCGGATCATAGCCAGGGGCAGGCGGGCAAACAGCATCGAACAAAACCGCAATGAAATCGATCACGCCGAGATGCTCACCCTGCGGCGTCTGCTCGCCGAACAGCCGCGACTCGATCTTAGCGAGGTCACGGTCTATACCACCCTGGAACCTTGCCTGATGTGTTACTCGACGCTGCTGCTTTCCGGTATCCGCAGCTTTGTCTGGGCCTATGAGGATGTCATGGGCGGCGGCTCCAACCTGCCGCTGTTCATGCTCAACACCCTGTATGCGCAGATGCGGGTGCACCTGCTTGATCGGGTGCGGCGAGCGGAGAGCCTGCATCTCTTTCAGCAGTATTTCCAAACCGGGGACTACTGGCAGGACAGCCTGCTGGCCCGCTATACCCTGGCGCAACCCCTGGAGGCGCAAATCCCATGAGTAACGAATTGATTGCCCGAACCGTGGGCTTCCAACCGGGTGAACGCAACGTCTTCTTCCACTTGCTCACCGCCTGCAACCTTGCCTGTCGCCACTGCTATATCAATCCTGCCCAGCACGGCACCGCCACCTTGCCGCTGGCCACTGTCCTCGAGTGGCTCAAGCTGTTTGCCCGGCCGGAGCGGCAGACCAATCTCATCCTGCTGGGTGGTGAGCCCACCCTGCATCCCGATCTGGCTGCCATCATCAAGGCGGCGAAATCGATGCGTTTTACCGTGACCGTGGATTCCAACGGCTACCTCTTTCATAATCTGCTGGATCATGTCACGCCCCAGGAACTCGATTATCTCAGCTTCAGCCTTGATGGACCGACAGCGGAAGTTAACGACCCTATCCGGGGTGCGGGGGTTTTTGCAATCTGTACCGAGAATATCCGCAAAGCAGTGGCGAGCGGTTTTGCCACCAGTGTCATTTATACGGTCTCTGGTCTCAATATAGCCCAACTGCACCGCATGCCGTCCCTGCTCGCCGAACTCGGGGTGCGCCGCTTTTTCATCCAGGTGATCGGTCTGCGCGGCAACTCGGCGGCATCCAAACCGGCAACCGCCGTCAACTGGCAGGTGGAGCCGGAGCAGTGGCTGGCCGTTGTCCCCCGCGTGGCCCAGGAGGCCGCGCGCCTCGGTATCCATGTCGTCTATCCCAAGGTCTATCTCGATCGCGATGAACCCTTTCAGTGTGCCGGCATCGTGGCCGAGAACTTTTTCATTTTCCCCAACGGTCGGGTTTACCAGTGCCCTCTGTGCGAGGATCACCCGATCCACAGCTTCTCCATCGAGGACAACCGGCTGATCAGCCGCGAAGGGCTTTTCGAAAACCGATTCTTTCCACTTACCATCCCCGAGGGCTGCGTGATGAACCGCTTGTTGCAGCCGGACAACATCAGCTACACCCCTGACGGCACGCCGGCGCACCGCATTTCCTGCTGTCTGCTCAAGCAGGAGATCCGTCCGGTTCACTCCTGACCAGCATCGTGCAGCAGCCCATCTGAAAATGCTTGCAGGCCGCTCAGTTTGAGGGGGCAGCGTGAGTTATTCAGGCAAGGGATCGTTGGCGGATGGAGATGTTTTTTTCCCTCGAAAGACCCTGCCGGCAATGATACCGGCTTCGTAAAGGACAAAAAGCGGGAAGGAGAGCAGGGTCGTGGCAGTCAGTTCTCCGGTGGTCAGGAGAAAGGAAAGCACAACGATGGCGATGTAGAAATAGATTCGTTTTTTTCTGAAATGATCGCTGCTGATGAGACCGACACGACTTGCCATGACCATCAGAAAAGGGATTTCAAAGGCAATGCCGAAGGCTAGAACCATGCGCGCGGTGAAGGTCAGGTAAAGTCCCAGTTTGAGCATCGGCGTGAGCGAGGGCGATGCGTAGCTCATGAAATAGTGGAGCATCCTCGGGAGCACGATAAAAAAGGCGAACGAGGCGCCGCCAGCGAACAGCAGGGTTGCCCAGAGGACAATCCGTCGGATGAGCTGCTTTTCCTGATCGAGCAGCCCGGGGGAGATGAACAGCCATATCTGATAGAGAACAAAGGGAAAACTGGCAGCAAGGCCGACAAGCAGGGAGAGGGTGAGGTAACTGATGAAGGCTTCAGTCAGCTTGGTGTAGACCAGTCTGCCCAGTTGAGGATAGGCAATGTAGAGGGGCTGCATGCACCAGGCGGCAATATGATCCTTGAAAAGGTAGGCAGCGGTACTGGTCAGTACGATCGCCAGGCAGCAACGGATCAACCGCTTGCGCAGTTCTACCTGGTGCGGCCGGAGGTGCTCTAACGCCTCAAACATGTTTTTCTGACGCAGGGGATTCGGGCGCTTTTTCGGGAACCGCGGCCGGCGGCTGGACAATGGTTTCCGGTGCCGGATCGGTGGGTTCGGCAGGGGGTGTCTCCGCAGCAGGTGGAATCGATTCGTGGAGCGGCGGATTGCTGCCGTCTGCCTCCTGGTGTTCCTGGGCCGGATCGATCGGGGGCTGATGCCAGACGGCAGGGTCGACGTCAATCATTTTCGCCTTGAGTTCATCTGCTGCTTTTTTCAAGTCCGTCTGCACGGAATCAAGAACCTCGCCCTCCTGGGTGAGATTGTCCTTGACCTCATTCAGTGTTTTTTTCATTTCCATCAACCCTTTGGCAAGGGAGCGGGCCAAGCCGGGCAGTTTGTCCGGGCCCACCACGATCAGGGCAACGGCGAGGATAATGATCATTTCCGGGAGACCAATTCCAAACATGGGTATGTACCAGGAAGAGTTTTAAGAAGAATGGCGGGCTTGCCGCCGCAAGGCACCAACATATGGGATTTGATCGGCAGTGTCAAGCAGAGGTGGTTCGGTCTTTGGAGCGTGGTTTGCGTAAACCGTCGAGCAGGTGGGCAATGGCCAGGAGCGGGTGGGACAGCAGGATGCGCGGCCCGGCGTAGACCATCACTTCCCTGATCTTTTTACGATGGGATGGCGCGTAACAATGCACCGGACATCTGCCGCAGGTGGTCTTGTGTTGCTGGAACGGACAATGATGGAGACGGAGCTGGGCATAGGCAAGAAGGTCTTGGCAATCAGTGCACAGCCTTCCTTGGGTCCCGTGTCGATCCCTGCAAAAGCGTCGGATCAAAACTTCGACGGTCTGGATTTCCCGTTGTATTCTTTTTGAAAGGCAAGGTGGCTGCATTTCTAAGGGGTCAACTAGTCTTTCCTGAAATATTATGACATCTTGGTCGTCGTCGCGAGCCGGCCAATCCGAAGCACTCGTCGAACTGCTGTCTTTTTTGGCAAATACCTGCACGTTTATGTCAATTGCCCTACCATTATAACCTAATATGTGCAACCTGGCCGCAGTAATAACCCTCGGGGCCCGCTATTAGGGTGCTCGACGAATAAAATTCAATACGCTGCAGGCCGGTTGGTCTCCTGTTTGACTTCTCTAGTTTTTTCTGCTAGATTAGTCGAGTTTGGTACAGGTTTGCGCAAATGCGGAAGAGTATTCGCTTTTACATATTGATATCGTGGAGATAACATGGCCAGTGTCGTAGTGGTCGGTACCCAGTGGGGTGATGAAGGGAAAGGGAAGATCGTTGACCTGTTGACCCGGTATGCCGATTATGTCGTCCGCTTTCAGGGCGGGAACAACGCCGGCCACACCTTGGTGGTCGCTGGGAAGAAGTATGTTTTTCACATTATTCCCTCCGGCATCCTCTATGAAGGGAAGACCTGCGTTATTGGCAACGGCGTGATTATTGATCCCGGCGTTCTCTTGAAGGAAATCGCCGATCTTGCGGAAAAGGGATTTTCCATCATCCCCAGCAAACTGTTGATCAGCAGTAATGCCCACCTGATCATGCCGTATCACCAGTATCTTGACCTCGCCCGGGAGGCCTCGCTTGCAAAGGATAAGAAGATCGGCACCACCGGCCGGGGCATCGGCCCCTGTTACATGGACAAGGTAGGCCGGGTCGGCATGAAGGTCGGCGATCTGCTCGATCCTGCGTTGTTCAAGGACAAACTCCAGGCTGCGGTGGAAGAGAAGAATTTTGTTTTAACCAGGCAGTTCGGGGCGGAACCGGTTGATTTGGCCCAGATTATTGACCAATTCGAGTATTTTGCCGCGCAGTTGACCCCTTTTATCGGCAATGTTTCGGTCGTCCTCGACCAAGCCCGCAAGAAAGGGCAAAACATTTTGTTCGAAGGCGCCCAGGGCACCCAGTTGGATATCGATCACGGAACCTATCCCTTTGTCACCTCCTCCAATACTATTGCCGGCAACGCCTGTATTGGTTCCGGGTTCGGCCCTGTTCATATCGACGAGGTCATCGGCATCCTCAAAGCCTATACCACCCGTGTCGGCGAGGGACCTTTCCCCACGGAGTTGCCGGAAGGTGACCTCGTTGGCGATGCCCTGCAGCAAAAAGGCCATGAATACGGGGCCACAACCGGCCGCCGTCGTCGCTGTGGCTGGTTTGACGCCGTGGTCGCCAATGACGCCGTGCGATTGAACGGGCTGACCGGGTTTGCCGTGACCAAGCTGGATGTGCTTTCTGGTCTCCAGAAATTGAAAATCGCCACCAGCTATCAAGTAGAGAACGCTTCCTACGCCTACATGCCGGAGAATATTCGCAAAGCCCGTCTTGCCCAACCTGTCTATGAAGAGATGGAGGGCTGGAATGCGGAAATTACCGGGGTGCGCTCCTTCGAAGATCTACCGGACAAGGCGAAAGCCTATCTGCATCGGCTGGAGGACCTCACCGGGGTGTCCCCGGCGATCGTTTCGGTAGGGCCCGACCGCGAAGAAACACTGCTGTTGCGCAATCCCTTTGCTGGTTGAAACCGCAGCCCTGTTCCCTGGCCGTCCTTGTCAAGCCTCGGATAATGATTACGATTAGTGTACTTTTGAATTTTCTATTGATTTTCGAAGGCTGATGGCCCGGAACATCAAAATATATATACTCCCGGAGATACTACGCTCCGGGATTTTTATTACATGGAGGCGAACAATATGGCTCGGATTACAGTAGAAGATTGCTTGGAAAAAGTGGGTGACGATAACCGATTTTCCCTGGTGCATCTGGCGGTTGAGCGGATCAAGCAGCACCGGAAAGGGGAACCTTACCTTGTTGCCGGCAAGAACAAGGAAATCGTCATGACCCTCAGAGAGATAGCCGCCGGTAAGGTGACGTTTGGTAATATTTTTGATCTTCCCAAACAACGCAAAGCTGAGAAGCCGGTTGTGACGGTGGCGGCTGAAGAAATCAGCATCGAAGAATAAAGAGTAACTGTAAAGGATCATGAGTAAAAGCTATTACGAAATCCTCGGGGTCAACAAAGACGCCTCAGCCGATGCCATTAAAAAAGCCTACCGCAAGCAGGCCATGAAGTTCCACCCTGACCGCAATCAGGAGGATGCCGCAGCCGAGGGAAAATTCAAAGAGGCCGCTGAGGCGTATGAAGTACTCAGCGATCTTCAGAAACGACAGATCTACGACGCCTACGGCAAGGAAGGATTACGCAACAGCGGATATAGCGGTCCTGGAAACAGCGAGGACATTTTTTCGCATATCAACGATATGTTCGGCGATATCTTCGGTTTCGGCGGCGGCGGACGCGGCAGGCATCGAGATCCCAATGCATCGGTGCAGGGTGGTGATCTGCGGTACGATATCAAGATTTCTTTCATGGAAGCGGTCCATGGTATAAATAAACAGGTTGATATCACTAAAAAAGAAACCTGTTGGACCTGTGAGGGAACCGGAGCACGGCCTGGCCACAAACCTCAGGTTTGTCCGAGTTGTCAGGGGCGGGGTCAGGTTATCCGCTCCCAGGGATTTTTTCAGGTGAGCACCACCTGCCCCAGGTGCAACGGTGCTGGCCAGATTATTACAGAGCCCTGTTCCGACTGCCACGGCGAAGGCTTGATCAACCGCAGTAAAAAGGTCAGTATTCGAATCCCGGCAGGCGTCGATACCGGCTCCCGCATGCGCCTCTCAGGTGAAGGCGAAGGCGGTCGTCGAGGAGGTCCTTCCGGCGATCTTTATGTCGTTATTCATGTCGATGAACACGAATATTTTCAGCGAGACGGCCAGACCATTTATCTGCGGTTACCGGTGTCTATGGTGCGTGCCGCCTTGGGGTGCGAAGCGGATGTTCCCACCATTCAAGGCACGGCCAAACTTAAAATACCGGCTGGCACGCAGTCGGGCGAGCGTTTTTCTTTACGCGGCGAAGGGGTGCCCAGTCTGCGCGGAGGCAGCAAAGGCGATATGGTTGTCGAAGTCCAGGTGCAAACCCCTTCCAAACTGAACAAGGAACAGAAAGAACTCCTGCGGCAGTTTGGAGAGCTGAGCAAAGAACAGGAAGAAGAAGGCTTTTTTTCCCGTTTGTTTCATGGGCACCTCGGCAAGCAAAAGAAAAAAGCTGAAGATTCGGAAAAGGTCGCTAATGGCTGAGGGGCAGCAGTTCACGCATTTTGACGCTGCTGGCAATGCCCGCATGGTCGATGTCAGTGAGAAGAACGAGACGAACCGTCAGGCGATTGCGGCTGGTTTGATCGCCCTGTCGCCGCTGGTTTATGGAATGATCCGCCAGGGTACAGTCAAAAAAGGCGATGTACTGGGCGTCGCTCGGATAGCCGGCATCATGGCGGCCAAGAAAGTAGATCAGTTGATACCCCTTTGTCATCCCCTGGCGATTACCGGTGTGGATATAACATTTTCATTCAACGATGAACAATGTACCATTGGGGTGGAGGCAACCGTATCTATAACAGGGCGGACCGGTGTCGAAATGGAGGCTTTGACAGCGGTATCCGTTGCAGCACTCACCATTTACGATATGTGTAAGGCGGTCGACAAAACCATGGTGATATCGGGTATCCGATTGCTGCGAAAGAGCGGCGGTGGGAGTGGACTGTTTGTCAGGCCTTCTGCCGTGTGAGAGACGAAAGGTAGATCAACCACCTTGTGGGAGAATTAAAATGGATGAGAAGGATTTGCTGTTGTTCAAAGAGCAGCTAGAGGCGATGAAGGCCGAGATCAATATTGATGTCGAGCAGACCCTGACCGAAATGACCAGCCAGACAGGAAATATCCCTGACCCCAACGATCGGGCAACCATGGAGTCGGACCGGAGTTTCGAGCTTCGTATCCGGGGCCGGGAACGCAAGCTGATGGATAAGGTCGACGAGGCGTTGATACGCATCGAAGACGGCTCATTTGGTATATGCGCCGGTTGCGGCGAGGATATTACTATTAAAAGGCTCCAGGCTCGTCCTGTTGCCAAGTACTGCATCGACTGTAAAACTCGGCAGGAACAACGCGAAAGAGAGCAGGGACGGTAGCCGCTCAATGCCTGAATTACGACGAGATCCGATAATCGGTCGCTGGATTATTATTGCCCAGGAACGGGGCAAACGTCCAACCGATTTTTTGATGGAAGAGTTCAAGGCCAAGGGAGGTTTTTGCCCCCTTTGCCCCGGTAACGAAAAAACAACGCCGTACGAGGTCCTGGTTTATGGCAGGGAATGGGGCTATCCGAATACCGAGGGCTGGAAACTGCGTGTAGTGCCCAACAAATATCCGGCTTTGATTATTGAAGGCAACCTCGACAAGCAGGGCGAGGGCCTCTATGATCGGATGAACGGGATAGGCGCCCATGAAGTCATTATCGAAAGTCCTAATCATGAGGATCGTTTTTCGCATCTGCCACCGCATACCATGCTGCTGACCTTTCGGGCGTTTCGGGATAGAATCCGGGATCTTGCCAAGGATAGTCGCTTTAATTACGTGGTGATTTTTAAGAATTTCGGCAGAGCTGCGGGCGCGTCTCTTGAGCATTCCCATTCCCAGCTGGTCGCCTTGCCCATCCTGCCCCGGATGGTTGAATCGGAATTGGATGGCAGTCTGTCCTATTTTAAGTACAAGGACCGTTGTATCTTTTGTGATATCATTCGCCAGGAGATCCAGCAGAAGGTTCGCTTGGTTTGTGAAAACAGCCATTTCGTCACCGTCACCCCCTTTGCCCCTCGGTCACCCTTTGAGATGTGGATCATGCCGCGCTTTCACAGTTCGTCATATACTGATCAAGATGAGGACTCGTTGATTGCACTGGCCGAGATTTTCTCCGAGACCCTGCGCCGCCTCGATACATGTATTCCCCATGTTCCCTACAACTTTGTGCTCCATACCCAGCCTTTGCGTTCCGGTCCGCTGGAACATTATCACTGGCATTTTGAAATTGTTCCTAAACTGACTTCCATTGCCGGGTTTGAATGGGGAACCGGATTCTATATCAATCCTATGCCTCCGGAGGAGACCTGCAGGTACCTCCGGGAGGTCAACCTGTAGGAGGATTCCGTGGAAAAAAAGCGTATTCTGCTGGTCGATGACGAAGAGAGTATTCAGCTGCTCTATCGCGAAGAGTTCGAGGATGAGGGATATGCCTTTGATTCGGCCTATAACGGGATCGAGGCATTAGCGAAATTTCGGGAAAATCCACCCGATCTGGTCATTCTCGACATCAATATGCCTGGTATGAACGGTATTGAGGTGCTGCGGCAGATGAAGGAATTACATACCGATGTGCCCATTATTCTCAGCTCGGCCTATCAGGAATATAAACAGGATTTTGGTACTTGGGCCTCCGAGGCGTACGTTGTTAAATCAGCCAATATGGACGAACTCAAGGCCACAGTTCGCAAACATCTCGCCTGAGCGATCGATTCCCGGCCGCGAAGAAGCAAACAGGGTGCTCTCGATTACCCACTACCGGGAACGTCGCTGAGCGCCCCCCCCATGAAAGATATCCAGAGCCTGCACGACTCCCGTCGCATCAATATTCGCAAAGTCGGCGTTAAAACAATTACCTACCCGATAATCGTCCTGGACAAAGAGTGTAAAACCCAGCAGACGGTGGCAAGAGTAAACATGTATGTCAACCTGCCGCATCGGTTCAAAGGAACGCACATGAGCCGGTTTGTGGAAATCCTCAACCAATTTCATGGTAAATTCAACATTGAAACCTTTCATCTGATTCTTAAAGAGATGAAAATCAGGTTGGAAGCCGAGGCGGCTCACCTGGAAATTGAATTCCCGTATTTTCTCAAGACCAAACACCTTAACCAAAGTCCCGGCATGGCGCGATACGACTGCCGGTTGCACGGTTCGCTCTCGCAACAGCTCGATCTGGTTGTCGAAGTTGATGTCCCGGTGCCATTTCTCTCTCACGGAGCGGCACGGAAGCCTTTTACGGTTTTTTCTGGATTGTGGGGCATGGTCACCGTTGCGGTTCGCATGAATTGTTTTCTCTGGATCGAAGACCTGATAGGGTTGGTCGAAGAAGGGGCGGTTGCGTCACCAGGCCGTCCAGACGGGGTGGAATCGATGTGCCGGCGGATCAGTTCTGTTCTCCAGGCACGTGGCGCTTTTCACTGGTATAAAGTTGTTGTGAAAAATATTGTCAGCGGGTATTC
>Ga0364909_10032_pt3 | contig 61346 bp, 58 predicted proteins | sample SorcelJu500001C3_3_FD_206966 | JGI IMG/M metagenome (GOLD analysis project Ga0364909, IMG submission 206966) | Enriched cells from Trout Bog Lake Hypolimnion, Wisconsin, USA - BchlTB.June25.5000.01.C3 | ecosystem: Environmental > Aquatic > Freshwater > Lake > Hypolimnion/Profundal zone | place... | reverse complement strand
GAGTTCTTCACTCCTGACATTAGGCCAACGCAGATCAATAGCATTGAGCTCTTCTTCTAAAGAGCGATGCCAATAATGAAGGGATTCTTGGACATTGATTAACTTTCTACGAGCCAGGAGCAGCTCTTTGAGCAAAAGAGCTTTGAGTAATGCCAGAGTAGAATCATGATACTTGCTAGTAAGATTAGCGGCATTTTCTAATGCTTTATTTGTAGACTCAAATAATTCCTGAGCAGCCATTGGAATGCTTGTTGTGATTCTTATCTCCCCGGCAAGATTACGAAGTCGGGCTGGGGTAGATCGGAGGAGATTGGATGCTTCTTGAATCTCCTCAAACATTTTTGTATCTCCAGTACGGTGATCTGGATGACATTGTAAAACAAGGGATCGAAGATTTTTTTTCAGAAGATCTTGATCAATCATGGGGCGTCTTGGGAGACCTAACAAGGCAAAGGGATCAATGAGCATAGGCATGCAGCATGAATGCAATTAAAAAAGATATATACTTTGCCAATAGTTCACTCGTGAATTATGCAGAAAAGCTCTCGCCACACGAACAATGGGCCTGGGCATTGGGATTAGTCACTTTGAATCCTCCCTTTTGTAAATCATCACTATAATCAAGCTCTGAACCACTGACAAATAGTGCGCTTTTTGGATCAATCACAATGCTCACTCCTTGAGATTGAATCAAGATATCTCGTGCAACAGGCCCATCAACTAAATCCATTTTATACTGAAGTCCTGAACACCCTCCACCAATAATAGCAATGCGAAGGGCTCCTCTCTTAGCACGCCCTTGACTCTCAAGAAGAGAAAGTAATTTCTTAGCAGCATGAGTAGTAATACGACAGAGTTTTTCATTACCGATACGGTACGTTGGAAGAGAATTCGTGGAGGCTAGCATCATAAAAAATTCGTTAGTAGACTAACTTACGATGAATCCAAATACTCTGCAATAGCCCTAAGCTCATCATCGCAATGAGCATGAAAGAACCACCATAGCTAATAAGTGGAAGAGGCAGTCCAGTAATAGGAGTCACTCCAATGGTCATTCCAATGTTCATGAAGGTATGAGTAAAAAAAAGAAAGGTAATTCCTACAGCTAAGAGTCGTCCCAAGCGATCAGAAGCATGAGCAGCAATAAAAAGTCCTGTGATAATTAATAATGCAAAAAGAACAATCAAAATCACCCCGCCAATAAAGCCATGCTGTTCTCCTAGGACTGAAAAAATAAAATCATTATGAACAATCGTACTAGGCAGGTAGCCGAGTTCATTGAGTGTATTAGGTGCCTTAAAGCCCTTTCCAAAAAAACCACCTGAGCCAATAGCATTGAGTGATTGATTAATATTCCAACCAGCACCTTGTGGATCAAGAGAAGGATCAAGAAAAACAGTAATACGATCACGTTGATATGGTTTCATTCCAAAATTGACCATGAGTGGAGTAAAAGCCACGCCAAGCAACAGAATGGTTAAAAGATATCTCGCCGGCACATTGGCAGCGTAGAGCATTGCAAAAAAAATCGGAAACCAAACAATAGAACCACCGAGATTAGGCTGAACTAAAATAAGTAAGCATGGCACACCCATGAGTGCACCACAGGTGACAATTCGAATAAAAGGATGACGTTGATCGGAATTGCTAAGGTACAATGCCAGCACCATGATTCCTCCTATAATGGCTAGTTCAGAAGGTTGGAAGTGACAAAAACCAAGATTGAGCCAACTGCGAGCCCCATAAACTTTCACCCCTAATACTAGAACTAATATTAACCCCAAAAGACCCATGCCATACAGAGGTATGGCTCCAAGACGTATCCAACGATAATCGGTAAAGGCAAAGACAAAAAACAGAGGCATTGTCAAAGAGAGCCAACAGATTTGGCTTTTTACAAAATGTGTTTCCCGCATCCACGTTGCACTGTAGATGCAATAAATACCACAAACAATCAACGCAAAGATTAGAAATAAGAGAAGTTTATTGAGTGCTGCAAATTTTTTTAAAACCATAATAAAATGTTATCTTTCGCTCTAATATTTCATGCACAGGGAACTGCAGAATGTTATACTCACTGAAGCCCAATATTTCATACTCATCTACTGCCAAGACCGGGAAGGTAGGGTCGATGCTGCTTTAGACTCATATTTTGACTTGGGAAAGGGCTGTAAACACACAGTACACTCGTTTTCCCGGGAGTCTCTCGACCGCCGGTGTTATCCCATGAGACTTTGCAGTTTCCTTGTCACAATCATTAAAAATATCCGGATTAAAATTTAAAATATACCTTTTTCGGATGCCTTGGAGAATTTTTTTGCGCAGGATTTTGTGTGACCAGCCAGGCAAAAGAGCTTGCTGCTATCAAGATAACAGTCGTGATAACAACCCAGCGACTCACCAAAAAGAACCAGTAAAAATTCCTAAAATTCATTCGTGAAAGATATATTACATTAATTTACCCTTGTACGAATTGCCAAGAGATTCGTAACCTCTTCTTCTCACATGGTTCGTTTTTTTATCATCACATTGCTTTTTCTTTTGGTGTTGAGTACTCAGGTAAACTCAGCTCAGGCACTCCCAACGCTTTCTGAAATGAAACAAAAGTTGAGTCAAGGTACCTACACTGAAAAAGAATTTGAGACAATGGCGCTAAAATTGCGGCAACTAGCAATCGAATCAACACGTACTCCACATGTAGAAACACAAGCCCCTCCCTCAGGAACAGCGCAAGGTTTCAATCGCTATCCTTGGAAGAGGAATATTTTTACAACTGTTTTTTGGATTGGAGAGCGACCTTCAGCAAATAATCCCGTTCCCAACAATAAAAGCACGTGGGATTCTAACTGGTCTCGGAATTTTGGAGGTTATGATAATCCACGACCTTCAGCACGTTCTAATTTTATTCCCAAAGGACTCATCCCAAAACAAAATCCTTTTTACTGCGCTCTCCCTTATAATGATATTACCCGAGGCAGAACGAAAATTGAGGTTTCAAAAATGGTCCCCTGGTTTAAAGAAGCTTTTGTTAAACCTGGCCAATCAATTCTCAAAGGACGCTGGATCGCAATCCACTACAATGGCAGGACCTGTTTTGCTCAATGGGAGGATTGCGGGCCATTTCGTACAGATCATGCTAATTACGTCTTTGGTAATGAACGACCACGTCCTAATCTCAATCACGGTGCGGGACTCGACGTTTCACCAGCGGTACGTGACTATCTAGGAATGACAAGAAACGAATATTGTGATTGGAAGTTTGTAGATGCTACGGCAGTACCTGATGGACCCTGGAAGACCTATGGCACTAACAATACCTTCTGGCTTTTACGCCAGGGCAAGGACCTTAGGACGTATGACCCCAACAATTCGCGCAAAGGAATTGCCACCCTGCGTTTTTCGCAGCAGACACGATAAGCACAAAACTGACACACAGTCAGTCCCAAAGGTGCTCATATGACCCCATAATGTGGCAATAGGGATATCTCACATATGAATCGTGACGAGTAGGTCCGCAAAGCCTTCCTTAACCCGCCTTGTACTAACAAGCTTTGCACAGCGCCTCATTACGATTCAGTATGAAAGATCCAGGTTGACCCAAAACAATCGTCACGAAATAAACAAGAGAACGCCCACGGCCTTAAGAAACAAGTCTCTTTAAGGTCTCGCGAACAATCTCTTCAGTCGAAGCATCACCTGTGAGAGCAACTACCTTGCGTGCTTCACGTTCAGCATCTACCTGCTTATAGCCAAGTGATATTAAGGCAAGAATAGCATCATGAAGATATTTGTCTTTTCCACCTTGAGCTTGTTGAAGAGAAGCGGCCTCCCACTGAGCAGCTACACCTAATTTATCCTTGAGCTCGAGAACAACGCGCTCTGCTGTTTTTTTGCCAACACCAGAAATTTTAGAGATCGTCATAATGTCAGAAGAAATAACGGCTGCTTTAAATTGATCGAGTGACATACCACTTAAAATGGCCAAAGCTAGTTTTGGACCAACACCAGAAACATGCGCAAGCAGCAAGCGAAAGAGATCTCTTTCTGACTCTGTATAAAAACCATAAAGGAGTTGTGCATCCTCTCTTACATGATGGTGGGTTGCAATTCGAAGCCGTGATCCGACTTGCGGCATACGATCAAAGCTTGAAAGTGGTATTAAAATTTGATAACCGATCCCATTCGCATTGATAACAATCAGGGTCGGTAAGACCTTCTCTAAAATTCCCTCAACAAATGTGATCATCCTCAAACGCTACTAGAAGTGGAGGAGGTCGTGCAAGAAATCAAAAAAAGGGGGTGTGCTTAACCCACATATTTCATACTGATCGTGACGAGGAGACCAGGAAGGGAGGGTGGAGTATTAAGCCTAGCTGGTAGGCTTTTCTAAAAATAGGCCCAACAGCTCCTTGGAAGAGAAAAGAGATTTTTTATTTTCTTGTGGAAAAAATAATGATCATGAGGCTACTTGGCATGATGAGCGGAAGCAGTACTTCTAAAAAATAAAATGCAAGAAACACTGCCGTTGCATAAAAAATGATGCAGGAAAAAATTATCCACCCAACATTCATTATTGATAGGCGAGAGAGCATCTTCAGAGCAAATGTCAAGAGCACAAGCAGAAGAGCATAAAGGCTAGTTGTCAAATGTTTGACATGTATTCTTTGTTGCGCATCTTGAAGAAGAGCTCCCTGAAAAGGTGCTTCTACTCCACCAATAATGACTGTTTTATTTCTAAAGATTAGTTCTAAATCAGGTTTAATCTCTCCACGTTCCATTTCTTCACGTCGCAAAAGCAGATCGTCTAAGAAAACAACGGGGCAGGGTGCAAGTTTTTCTAGCTTTAAGCAGGAGTCACCCTCTAGCCAAATGACATTTTTATTAGGAAACAAGAGCATCCGAGCACCTATAAAAAAAACAGAGTTTGAGGGAGCATCATGTTTTTGTGGCTGAATATTAAGACCCCTCCACCATAGTGAGGCGATGATATTTCCATTTGGAGAAACTCCAAAAAGAGGCATGGAGGAAAATTGTTTTTTTTCTTGAATGGTTGAAATAAATCCAAATGATCCTGGCCACCGCACCTCACCGACTAGAGGTATGAGATTTTTTTCATTAGGCAGGCAAATAAGATCTACAGTCTCATAACGAGCATGCTCATTGGGAAGCGCAGCAAACAAACATGGCGTTGCTTGCACCATTCCCTGAATTTGAGCATCTCTAAGCAAGCCGAGTGGACCAGTAATGCGTTGCTCTAAAGGTGCAGCAATTAAAATAAGACGAGGATGAAAACTAACAATGGCTCTTAGAGCGAGTGCAACATCCTGTGCTTCTAGAAGGGGGGTGACCACTTCACTTCCCTCGACATTCACCTGAAGATCGGAGTGCTCGTTCGTTGGCAGAACCAACGCAGTTACACTAGGAAGTATGTGATTTGTTTTTTGTGCTAACCAATGAAGTAATGGGCGCTCAAGTTGCCAGCTTAATCCTCCTCGTTCAATCATGACAGAGGCAATAAGCAGAAAACACGCAAGGATCACAAACGAGTATTTCATTCCAAAAGCGCCTTTGCATGAGCCAAAGCAGATTGAGAGGCACCACCAAGCATACGGGCTATTTCTTGTTCTCGCATGACTCCTTGAACTTCCATTAATGTCGTATGACTACGTCCCTCGCGCACTACTTTTTGTACTACAAATTGTGCACTTGCTGCTGCTGCCACTTGAGGAAGATGGGTAATACAGAGCACTTGATGATCCTCCCCTAATTGTTTCATTTTTGCACCGACCATGAGCGCGATTTCTCCTCCGACATTGGCATCAATCTCATCAAAAACAAGGAGTGGAATACGATCTTGATCTGCCATTGCAGATTTTAAAGCTAGCATGACACGGGAGATCTCTCCACTCGAGGCAATCATGCGGAGTGGCTGAGTTGGTTCTCCGATATTCGGTGCAAAAAGAAAATCCGCTTGTTCTCCTCCATCCTGAGCAGGCTCTAAAAATTTTTCTAAAATAATTTCAAAGCTTGCATGTCGAAAACCCAGATCACTCAGTGCAGCAGTAATAGTGGATGTTAATTTTTTTGCCCCATACTTTCGCTTAAGGCTTAACTCTATCATCGCTCCATGAAGACGCGTGCGTGCTTCTTCTAATGCTGCCTCAAGGACCACAAGTCTTTCTTGAGCATGTAAAAGAAGTTCAAGACGACGTTCGCTTTTTTCCCCATACACAATTACTTCCTGAATTGTAGAACCATACTTTCTCTTAAGGCCTGTTAAAAGATCAAGCCGAGCTTCCATGATTGCCTGCTCTTTTTGATCAAGCTCAATACTCTGATTATAATTCTCAAGACGATGGGTCATCTCCTGAACTTTTTCTGCAATAAGAGTCAATTCTTCAAACTCCCCCTCGATGCGTATATCAAGACGGGATAACTCGCGTAAGATTCGTGCAGTTTCTCCAAGTGATGATGCAGTGCTCCCTTCATCTTCATTCAAACGGCCAACCACAAGTCCTGAAAGCTCACGTAAGCGCTTGCCATGTGCGGCAGCACGGTGTCGTGCAACAAGCACCTCCTCTTCATTAGGATCGAGCTGAGCTTCTCTGATTTCTTGCACCTCCCGTGTAAGTTGTTCGAGAAAATGATTTCCTCCAAGCTCATGTAAGAGCATCTCTTTTTCTTGAAGAAGCCTTGTTACTTCATGACGCAGTGAATGATAAACGGTGCGTTCTAATGTAGCACCACTAAAGCTATCAAGAAGAAAAGTCTGTTCACTGCGGGAAAAAAGTGATTGATGATCGTGAGGCCCATGAAGATCAAGCAAGCGCTTCCCAAGATCACGTAGCAGTGTAAGATTACAGGCAGAGCCATTAATAAACTGACGGCCACTTGATTCAGTAGTAATACTACGGCGCAAAATGAGATCTCCATCGCAACAGGTATCAACACCACGTTCTTCTAAAAAGAGATTGATGTCCTTAGGATCTTGGAAATGAAAAACCGCTTCCAGCGTTGCAGAAGGTGCTCCATGCCTGACTAAACTACGATCTGCACGCTCTCCAATTAAAAATTTGAGCGCTCCTAAAATAATCGATTTACCAGCCCCTGTCTCTCCAGTGATAGCTACAAAGCCTGTGGGTAAATCCCATAACAGCTCTTCAACAAGTGCTAGATTTTGAATTTTTAGAGATTGCAGCATGACTGTAATATTAGAAGTTTTTTAAGACGGCACTGTTTTATTTCTTTTATCTATACTCGTCACGAAGGAAAATTAGGTTTTTTTTACGCTGAAATTTTTCACGCTTTACAAGCTCTTAAAAGGGCTTCCTGCTCGCGAGGTAAGAGGAGCAATAAAAAAAGATCCTAGCCCGGATATTTCATACCGATCTACTGCGGAGACCGGGAAGTCAGATGGATCTTGCGTTAGACTCACATTGTGACTTGGGCGGTATGTACACATACAGCCCGGCGTCAAAATGTTCGTCTGCCTTACCCCATCAGGCTTCGCAGCCTCCTCGTCACGGTCAGCATGAAATATCCGGGCTAGCCCGGATATAAAATATTCTTTTTGATGTTTCATAGGTGGCAGGAATAAAGAATGATACTTTTGAGAAAGGCAAGATGAAGAATTTGCTCAATTTCATATCTTCTCACTTTGAGTGAGTTCACGATTTTTGTACTGTTCATATTTATGCCTTATCTAACTCTTACTTTTCTTGGTACTGGCACTTCACAAGGTGTGCCTATGATTGGATGTTCGTGTGAAATTTGTAAATCTCTAGACCCACGAGATCAAAGAACACGAACGTCAGTTTTGGTAAGCACAGAGGAAGAAAATATTCTCATCGATACAACACCTGACTTACGTTTTCAATGCTTGCGTGAGGAAGTAAATCATGTTCATGCCGTTTTATTTACACACCCTCATACCGATCATATCATGGGATTTGATGACCTACGACGCTTTAGTGAACTTCATGATGCTGAACTCCCTATTTACGCTGCATCTATGACAATGGCTAAAATCAAAGAAGCCTTTCGCTTTGTCTTTGAAGAGAGCAGACCATGGAAAGGCTATTTACGTATTAAACCTTATTTGATTGAAGGATCCTTTAGTATTGGAGATTTAGAAATTACGCCTGTGCCACTAGCTCATGGTAAGATGACGACACTTGGCTTTGTCTTCACAAGAAACAAGCAAAAACTACTTGCCTATTACACTGACTGCCAGGAAGTCTCTTTGGAGGCTATTGCTCACGCCTCCGGCACCCAAGTCTTAGTCCTAGACGCACTCCGAGACAAGCCTCATCCAACGCATTTAAATTTTTTGAGCGCTATTGAAGCTGCACAAATGATTAAGCCAAAAAAAACCTTCTTTACTCACTGCTGTCATGAAGTTTCTCATGCAAAAAAAGAGAAAGAACTACCAGCTGATATGTTCCTTGCTTATGATCAACTAAAGGTTTCTCTTGATTACTAGTTTTGCTTCAGCTAGAGATCATTGTGCGTTAGCAGGTGATCGCTGAAAAATATTTTTTATTTTTTAGAGGAAAGTCCGGACACCCTACGGCAGCATACCATTTAGAATAGATGGGCAGTGATTGTGAAAACGGTTACTGACGGAAAGTGTCACAGAAAACAAACCGCCATGTTGATACATGGTAAGGGTGAAAAGGCGGGGTAAGAGCCCACCGCCCAAGGCGTAAGCATTGGGGCAGGAAAAACCCTATGTGGTGCAAGACAGAACAGGAGAACAGGTCGCCGGCTTGGAAAGCTCTCTTTACGTGAGAAAAAACTTCGGGTATGTCGCACTTCTCTCTGGAGGAGCACTTATAAAAAGAGTGAGAGAAATGATCATCCGAGTGAAGTTTACTTCACTCGACAGAATCCGGCTTATCGCTTTGCGCAATATCACGGGAGTGATTTTGAAAAGAATCACTCCCGTCCTTTGTTACCAAAAAATGTGGATATATCGTCCAATTACTTTGAAATCATACGAAATCATATTGTTCTTTTTAGAAAATATATTCGTTCTCATGCTGCCACGTTATCCTCATCACAAATGGAAATTAGTATTTTAATGATGCATAGGACACGTCCTCGCCCATTATTATTCCGAAAGACAAGACTCTTCTCTCTCTTATTGCAACAAGTCTACTCATTCTTATTTGTTATTTTTGGATCGATCCTCTAGCCCGCATATTTTACACCGATCACCTGCGGAGAGCGGGAAGCTAGGGTGGATGCTGCGCCCAAGCTCGAAGTCTTCCTCGGGCAACACCAGTGCTCGGGAGAGCCTGGGGTAGACTGCCATAACCGTTTTAGGTTAGGGGCAGCCCGTAAGGGCGAGCCGAGCTTCGCCAAGCGAGTCAACGAAAGGTGATGTATTGCGACGACGGCTTGAGCGCAGCATCCACCCTACCTTTGCAGTCTCCTCGTCACGATTAGTATGAAACATCCGGGCTAGCGCTATTCTACCGTCACACTCTTGGCTAAGTTGCGTGGCTTATCCACATCACATCCCAGTGCTACAGCAGTGTGGTAGGCAAAAAGCTGAAGAGGAATAGCCGCGAGAATAGGTGTTAAATAATCAGGTGCTTGAGGAATTAAAATAAGATGATCGCACATAGACTCCAGTTCACTACTATGGCCTTGAGTTCCAATGGCAATCACAGGACCTTTGCGTGCTTTCACTTCTTGAATGCTACTCAAATTTTTAGAAAAAACAGCATCATGAGGAGCGATAACAAGAGATGGGGTCTCTTCATTCACAAGTGCAATCACTCCATGCTTGAGTTCTGCACTTGGATATCCGCTTGCCGCAATATAGCTAACTTCTTTGAGCTTTAATGCTCCCTCTAAGGCAACCGGATAATTAAATTGACGCCCCATAAAAAGCATCACTTTAGAAGTTGCGTAGCTTCGCGCAATTGCAGCAATCTGCTCTTGAAGCTCTAATATTTTTTTTATTTTTTCTGGAAGCGCTTCGAGTTCAGCAATGATTTTTGTTCCTTCCGAACTTGAAAGATGACGTATACGTCCTAGCAAAAGAGCGATTAAGGTCAAAATAGTGACTTGTGAGGTAAAGCTTTTTGTTGCAGCAACCCCAATTTCTGGTCCTGCATGCATGTAGACTCCGCCATTGCTTTCACGGGCAATAGTGCTTGCGACATTGTTACAAATCCCAAGCGTACGATGTCCTTTGCGCTGACTCTCTCGGAGAGCTGCCAGTGTATCGGCGGTCTCTCCACTTTGACTCAAGACAAAGACCAATGTGTCTTTAGTCATTGGTAAATTACGATAGCGAAATTCACTTGCAAACTCACACTCTGTTGGCACTTGAGCAAGAGATTCAATGAGATATTCACCTACCATAGCTGCATGCATGGCTGTACCACAACCGCTCAACACAACACGTTCAACACTACGTAACTCGGCATTAGACATTTCAAGACCACCTAATTTAGCAGTGGCTTCCTCAAGGGAAAGACGTCCCCTCATTGCTTCATGAACTGTATGAGCCTGTTCAAAAATTTCCTTAATCATGTAGTGAGGATAGATTCCCTTATCCATGTCGTGGGCAAACTCATCAACAGTCGTCACATTATAATGAGTTCCATTTCCTTGAAGATTAGAGATGGTAAATGCATCACGTCGTAAGGAGACAATTTCATAATCGTTTAAGTAGACAACATCACGTGTGTGCATAACGATAGCGCTTACATCACTTGCTAAAAAATGTTCTCCAACCCCAACACCCAAAACTAGAGGACTTCCACGACGCGCCCCAATAACAAGCTCTGGTACATCAGCATGAATAAGCGCAATGCCATAGGTGCCATCCACACGTCTGAGCGCCTCGCGAACTGCCGTAATCAGGGCTTTTTCAGTTTTTTCACTCAGAAGATCAAAAGCACGACCAATCAGGTGAGCTAATACCTCCGTATCCGTCTGGGACTGAAATCTGTGCCCCTCCTCTTGAAGCTGAGCACGCAATTTCGCATAGTTTTCAATCACACCATTATGCACAAGAGCTAAGCGACCAGAAGCATCGAGATGTGGATGGGCATTCTGATAAGTGACCTCACCATGGGTGGCCCAACGTGTATGACTAATGCCAAGATGAGCTTCTAGTGGCTCTTTGATAATGAGATCACGCAGGTTTTGAATACGACCGGGAGTTTTGCGAATAGAAAGCTCCCCATGATTGACGACAGCGATCCCAGAAGAGTCATATCCACGATATTCCAAACGCTGCAATCCTTCTAACAAAATTGGTATCGTATTCTTAGCGCCAATGTATCCTACAATTCCACACATAGCTTAATTCTTTAGAAAATTTAAATTGACTCTGCCCCTCTCGTCTTGAGCATAAGCTCTCTTGTAAGTTCGTCACAATAATCAACTCTTACTTCACCTCTCTGCAACACCGGGTGACTATAATTCAGTCATAGAAAACTTCAATAAATAACAACTGAAGAGATGCTTTTATAAGGCTGATCGCTTTATTAGCAGCAGTGATAAGAAAGCGTTCAATGATAATCCTAAAAACGTGAATGAAAATGGAAATATGGCGTAAAGACTTGGTCTCAGGTTGTTTTTTAAAAGCGTGTAGCACACCTGGATGGTGCGCACGCCGATTTAAAAAAGCAAGTTGAGGCCGAGTATATTGCGTTAGATTTGCTACTTCCATTCACGTTTTTAGGATAATGTAACATCTGCGAACACAATCCTAAGAAAAAAGAGCCAAGCTAAAAATCGAGCGCTATCTAAATAATAACGTGAACGAACACAAACAAAGCTCTTTTTTTAAAAAGAACAAAGTCATTTCGTGTAATTCTAAAGTCATTTGACTATAGTAAGAGGTAACCCACCATTACTTTTATTGAAGCTCAATAAAGATGCCTGAATAAATTCATTGAATTTTCTAGGCTCATGCATAGATCCACATTATTTCTCTAAAAAACCATGCAGGGTTCAAAAATCAACTCAGCTCATTTACGCACAGTCGCTATCATTATGGGAGGAGGAGCTGGCACAAGACTCTTCCCTCTCACACAAGACCGTGCCAAGCCCGCTGTTCCCATAGGCGGCAAATATCGTCTGGTTGATATTCCCATTAGCAATTGTCTGAACTCGGGCATACGTGGCATTTATGTACTGACTCAATTTAATAGCACCTCATTGCATCGCCATATTAATGAAAGCTACAAATTTGATGCCTTTAATCATAGCTTTGTCGAAATCCTCGCTGCGCAACAAACGCATCAAGGCTCGCATTGGTACCAAGGCACAGCTGATGCAGTCCGTCAAAATCTTCGTACTTTTCTAGAACGAGATTATGATTATTTCATTATCTTAAGTGGCGACCAGCTTTATCGTATGGACTACCGGATTATGTTAAATCAGCACATTGAGTCAGCTGCGGATCTAACAATATCCTGCATACCAGTTAATCATGAAGCTGCCCCAGGATTTGGAATTATGGAAACAGATGATGCTCTGCGCATCACTCGTTTTGTGGAGAAACCAAGTAATCCTGCTATTCTAAAAGAGCTGTGCATGAAATCATCTTTACTTGAGAAAATAGGAGAGTGCCCGAGTCAAAAACTCTACCTTGCTTCCATGGGAATCTATCTTTTTAATCGACAAGTTTTAATCGATTGCTTGGATAATGAACTGCCTGATTTTGGAAAAAATATTATCCCTAATGCTATTAAGAAACATGATGTTCGCACGACTGTTTTCCGCGGGTATTGGGAAGACATTGGAACTATTCGAGCTTTTTTTAATGCTAACCTTCAGCTTGCAGACTCTAATCCTTCGTACAGTTTTTATAAATCAGGGTCTCCTATTTATACACAATCACTTTTTTTGCCAGCAAGTGTTATTGAGCAAGCAGTGATTCATCGGGCTATTATTTCTGATGGATGTATGATTAATGCTACATCTATTGATCGTTGTGTGATTGGTACTCGTAGTATTATCAGACCAGGCACTCAACTCAAAAATACCGTTGTGATGGGAGCTGATTTTTATGAATCAGAATTCACAGAACATCTTAACAACGTTCCTTCGATGGGGATTGGGGAAAACTGTTGTATTGAAAATACAATCATCGATAAAAATGCGCGTATTGGTAATAACGTCAATATTTCACCTCATGGAAAAGATAATGATCAGCAGGGCCCAGGTTATTTTATTCGTGATGGCATTGTAGTCATTCTAAAAAATGCGATTATTCCTTCTGGCACACGCATCTAGTGACCGTATAGCGTTGACAAATAAATTTTAGGATTTTTTACTCCTTCCCAACAACTTTAATGAAATATCTTTACTCGCTGACGCTGATTTTACTGACAATAATTTCTCTTTCAAGCTGCCTCTATGAGGATCCTCCAAGCAAGCCAACAAGTCAGATTGATACTTGGTTACTAGGTCAATGGATCACACAGGATAAAAGTGGAAAGATTTTTCAAGCCGTCATCACCCCCGTCGACAATATTCATTATCAGGTAACTTTTTCTCATCAGGACCAAGAAGGTGCTCATCCTTGGGTCTTTGAAGGTTGGATTTCACGTGTGGGGAACATGAAATTTCTTACTCTTCGAGCACTTACTGCGAATCCTCGTTATCACAACAAATATCTTTTCCTTCATTACGAACTCATTACAGCAGAGCAAAACCCAGACAACAGTCTGCCAAAACGATGCATTCGAATCTCCGAACCGCAGCTCACAGCATCGGAGTGCCATCTCGATTCCTATCATCTCCGTCAGGTCATCACTAAAAGAATGAAGGAAGGAACACTCCTCATTCCACCTCATGCTTCACAAGGATTTTCCATTTGGACAAGAGTTGGAGGGAACATCACCTGGCCAAAATCAAAAATTTAGAGAATTATTTGAACACACAGATACGAGTTTTAAGAAGAGATAAGAGGAGGCTTGCATTAGAGCTTTGTAGATAAAGTTATGGCAAGGGTTGGAGTGCCAGGAACGAGAACACCGATCTCTGTGGGCCGCCGGTGATACCCCATCAGCCTTCGCAGCACCCTCGTCACGATTAGTATGAAATATCCGAGCTGCGGGAAAAGCAAGCGAATCAAACGCAGAACCTCAGTCTACATCTCATACTCGAGGAAGCGAGCACTGGAGTCCGCGTGCACAAAAGACGTTATCGCTTTATTTAAGATGCTCTAATTTTATACCGCCTTATTAGTCTTTATCTATACCTATAATACCCGCTTCTATCTAAGGCTTATCCAATACCCATTTTATCAAGCCTTCCGGACTACTTGTACCATGAGATCTTTTCACCTCGTGTCCTTTTGGATCAAGGAGAATAAGTGTTGGGTAACCAGTCACCTGATATTGTGATTGCAGCTCTTCGTTTTGCTTTTTAAGGGCATCACTCTGTATTTTGCTCTCAGGAAAATCAACTTCTACTAAGATCAGATTTTTATTAGCAAATTCTTGAAAAGCAGATTGAGAAAAAACTTTTTCAACTAATGTTTTGCAATGAGGACACCAATCACTACCCGTAAAATCAAGAAGAACGTCTTTGTTTTCTCGAGCTGCTTGCTCCAGGGCTTGTTGATAATTAGTACCCCAAACACCCTGAGCACGAAGTGTAAGGGAAAATACAGTAACGCAAAACAGAAGAGAAAGTAGAAAAGTTTGTTTTTTCATGTAGATCTTTTTTAGAGTACCCCTTTTTTATTACAAGCTATTTTTTTGTGAACGAATGACTTTAGCATTTGCTAATTTCATTTTTGTTTTTTGCGGGGAGGAATTTATTTGTTTGCACAAGGAATACAAGTACTTTGAGCCATTCATGAGCACAATGAGAAAACTCAACCAGACTGCTGTTGAAGAGCTTACTACATGGAATCCAGGAACTAATTTCCCAACAATTAAAATAATAAAAGCATTTGTAATAAGAGTGAAAAATACTACTTTTTGACAGTAGGGCTTCAAATAAGCCACTGTAGCAAGGAAGGAAACCCCACTACTCATCACACCAAAAAGTAACGCTGCGGCCATTAAAGACCCATAACTATCATACATTTGACCGGAGCAGCATAAGATTGCTAGCAACATATAGAGAGTCATTAAAAAAATACGACGAATGAATGAGTTCATAGAAAAATGATTTCAATTAGCCTATTTAAGAATGTGAAGAAGCAGAAAACACACAACTATCTATGATGGTGCTCTGTTTTATTTAGTCTGAACTCACAATAACAAAAGAGTATCATCATCTCATGGGAGAGAAAAGTTCTCGTTTCTAGAGAAGAATATTCATGATGACTGAAGACAAAAAGGAATGTAAAAGACGATCCATCTTTTATGCAATTGGATATTATGATAGCCAATATTGATTCTATATTAGCCGCGCACTGTTCTTCTGAATTTGACGTAAAGGCTAGGAGGCCTCATGAGAAAAACAACGTGCACCATACTTCTAGAGATGTTGCATTAATAGCTCTATGAATCATCATTATCAGGGTCCAAAAAAGATTCCCTGCGAGTATTTATCAGAATTTTGTGCTTTCCTGGCAGATGAAAGTAAAAAAAATTTTTTGACGCTAGTAGAACTTTTTTACCCACCACATTGTGATGGATGCGGAAAAGCTATTTTTGAAAAAAGTAGATTATGTACTGACTGTTGGAAAACTCTCACTCTTATTTCACAGAAGACCTGCCCAATTTGCTCCTATCATCTTAATTCTTCCAATGAGATTGATACGTATTGTGAAAACTGTGGTGATCGGCAACTTAACTTTATCGCTGGAGTAAGCACCTTCTCTTATCAAGGGCTCGTGCGAAAATTCATATCTCAATTCAAATACAGAGGTGATCAAAGCCTCATAAAAGTCCTAGGTGAACTCTTAAGGGTGACTCTTCAAGACGAGCGTTTAGCTGGTATTCATTTTCAAGCTATCGTGCCAGTTCCACTTCATCGAAATCGCGAGCGAGAGAGGGGGTTTAATCAAGCAAGATTATTAGCTGACGAAGTAGGGGCGCTACTCGGATGTCATGTCCACGATCTCTTATTTCGAAGAGAGCCAACAGTACACCAAGTGCACTCGGATCGCAGCGAACGGATTAAAAACTTAAAAGGCGCTTTTAATCTCAAAAAAAATATCCCTCTCTCCGGAAACTATTTACTGATCGACGATGTCCTCACGACTGGAGCCACACTAGATGAATGCGCCGAAGTGCTGCGTAGAGCCGGAGCAGATGGGGTCTGGGCGGTAACTGTCGCTAGAAGTTAACCTGGATATTTCATACCGATCGTGACGAGGAGGCTGCGAAGGCGTATGGGTTACCACCGGCGGCCCAAGAGACCGCGGGGGAGACTACCCCAGGCTCTCCCGAGCACTGGTGTTGCCCAAGTCACAATGTGAGTCTAACGCAAGATCCATCTGACTTCCCTGTCTCCGCAGTAGATGAGTATGAAATACTCCGGGCTAACTCAAAAATTCGAATGTTAATTCATTCTAACATTTATCCGAAAAAGCTATATTATGGGATGGCACTTCCGTTGTTCAACAAATAGGTCTCTTGATCTTTTATTCAATTATCATAAAAAACGCTCGCTTTTTGCGTTGTCTCTTTATAAAGATCTTTTTCTCTATCCTAATGGCTTTAGTTCGCAAAAAAATCATCTCAGCAAATTGGAAAATGCATATCACGGCAAGTCAAGTTTTGCCGTACCTCACTGTTTTCCTAAATGAGATGACCGTCATGGAAGCGGTTGAAGTAATATTGATCCCTCCCTTTACCTCTCTTCCAAAAGCTTCTGAAATTGTACAAGCTACTTCTCATGCTCGAACTTTTCCTCTTCGTTTAGGCGCTCAAAATATCTCCTCTCATGAGAAAGGGGCATTCACCGGAGAAATTGCAGCAATGATGTTATGTGACCTGAAGGTTGACTGTGTTCTTATTGGTCATAGTGAGCGCCGACAGCTTTTTGGTGAAACCAACAAAATCATTCATGAAAAAATGATGAGAGCTCATGATCATCATCTCTCTCCTATATTGTGTGTTGGTGAGACATGGGATGAACGGTCTTTAGGAAAAGAAAAACAAATATTAGAGCAACAATTACGAGAAGCACTCTGTGATTTATCTCGAGATCAAATCGCTCGTACCATCATTGCTTATGAGCCTGTATGGGCCATAGGAACCGGACAAACTGCTTCGCTCGATCAAGCAGAGGAGATGCATTCCTTTATTCGTTGTATGATCAGTGAATGCAGTGATGAAACTACTGCTCAGCATATCCGTATCCAATATGGTGGTAGTATAACCCCCTTAAATGCCAAAGAAATGCTAAGCGGTCCTAATATTGACGGCGCCTTGGTGGGGGGTGCTAGCCTTGATCCCCATTCCTTTGCAGAGATTGTCAAGCATGCGAGGAATGCTTCAAGAAAAGAATCTTTATTGGAAGGTGACTTTTAAGATTTTGTCCTCAAGATTTCATTTGGATCACGGAGTGCTTTTAAAACCTGGGCTGCTCGATCTTGCGTAAAATCTCCCGATACTGCCTCAAGGATCCTCCCATCGCCGTCAACAACCAAAATGGCAAGGCCTTTTATTGAGGCAATACCAGCTGACTGTAAAAAAGAAGCTCGGTGCGTATAGACAGTCCAGACATGAGATCGCATGCGTTCCTCGGTAATACCGCGTTTCATACCGTGATCAATCCATGAACTGATGAACTGCCATCCTCTTTGTAAAAGAGGTATCTCCATCCAATCAATATGATTATTAGGTACGTCAAGCGCTAAACCACGAATCCAAGAATCAACCGATGCTTGCTGACCTCTCTCAAAGGCAACTAAGAGGAGTGTTCTCTTTGAAGATAAATCACGGGGCAAGATCCAACGCCGACCATTAAGATCACGCGCATGAAGCTGAGGAATTTTTTTTTCTGGAAGTGCCATAGCACCGAGATGGGAACAAGAAGCAAAAATGAGCGCGATAAGAAAATAAAATATTCTATAAAAATTCATGGTAAACGTGTTATTGTCTCGCAACTCTATGATCTCGACTCTTGTTGTAAAAGAACTATCTGTTTCTTATGGCGAGGCAAAAGCCGTGCGTGGTATTTCCTTAGAGGTTAGAGAAGGGAGCATTGTCACACTCATTGGCGCCAATGGAGCTGGCAAATCCTCAACACTCCGTGCGATTGCTGGAGCAACCTCTTACAAAGGATCACTTGTTTTTCAAGGCACACTTTTAAGACACGAAGAACCCGATCAAAGAGCCTCACGTGGTATTCATCTGGTACCTGAAGGGCGTTCTATTTTTGGCAATCTTACGGTGCTAGAAAACTTAATACTGGGGAGCTGGAGAACATCAAATTCTGGAAGACGCAGAAGGAACCTTGAAAATGTTTTTGAGTTTTTTCCACGTCTCCAAGAGCGTCTCAAACAAGTTGCAGGAACACTTTCAGGTGGAGAACAACAGATGTTAGCCCTTGGAAGAGCACTCATGACAGAACCTAAATTACTCCTCCTTGATGAACCCTCTATGGGACTGGCTCCAAGACTTGTGAAAGAAATTTTTTCTATTATCAAAGAAATCAATGCCCAAGGCATGACCATTTTTCTTGTAGAACAAAACGCTAGAATGGCTCTCCACATCTCCCATCAAGCCTATCTCCTCGAGCTAGGACTTATTACGCTAGAAGGTACAGGTGAAGAGCTCCTCAATCATCCCAAAGTGCGTGCAGGATATTTAGGCGGTTGAATTGACTCTTCTAGAGAATGCTAGAAAATCATCTCATAGAAGGAAATTATTTTTCCTTTTCTATGCTCCACCATTTTTTAAATTGCTCAAGAGCATGGCCTCGATGACTAATAGTATTTTTGATTTCTTGAGAGAGAACGCCAAAAGTCTCGTGATATCCGTCTGGTATAAAAATAGGATCATAGCCAAACCCTCCCTCCCCTTGAAGTTTCATCGCCACTGATCCTTTGACTGATCCTTCAAATAAAGCGATGGTTTTACCCTCACGAGCCACTGCTAAAACACACTGAAACCGTGCACTACGCTCCGCTTTAGCAATACCATCCATTTTTTTTAAAACGAGACGCCTGTTTTCAAGATCAGAATATCCAGGACCTGCGTACCGGGCCGAGTAGATTCCAGGTTCTCCTTGAAGCGCATCCACTTCTAAGCCAGAATCATCTGCTAAGACCCACCCTCCGACATGCCGGGATATTCCTTCGGCTTTAAGGATCGCATTAGCCGTAAAAGTCGTTCCGGTTTCCTCAATGATAGGCAAATGAGGACATCCTGTCAGATCCATGACAACAGCAGCATCACCGAGGATCTTTTGAATTTCGTGCGTTTTATGTCTGTTACGTGTGGCAAGAAAGAGAGTCATTGAAAACATTTTTTATATTGAATTGATGTCACTGGCCACTTGCATATTAGCGTTTGCCCTCAAAAAAGGCCAAAAAATCCTCCCCTTTCTTATTCGTTCCCTCGTTTTTATGACAGCTCTTACCCTGCTAGTTTAAGTACTCAAGAAAGTTCTGATCCAATCCCTATTCATGTAGACACACAGAACGACTATAAAATCCGAGACCCAGAGCACCCTGTTTATGCTCCGGAATATACGGGCAGTCAAAGGTCCTGGATCGTAAATTCAAATTACATCACATTCTTGCAGGTAGTGACGGGCTCTTAAAACCTGCACCAGGAGAGCAAGAAATGCGATTAGACTCCTCAGAGCTATTTACAGAAATGCGTCCTGATCAATGGGCCTCTGGTCTATACAGGGATCATTTAGAGAACCTGTGTTTTCCAAGAGATTCTCACGATGAAGAATATTGACGATACTCTCTAAAAAGGATTCCATGGGATCTTTGTCTCTTCATTGATCATGTCTACCCCATTCATCAAACGCTATCCTTTCGCAGATTTTGAACCGCGCTGGCAAGAACATTGGCTTCGCACGAAAGCATTCCATGCAAAGAATCCCGGAGAGAGTGGTTTTGATCCAAAGGCTAAAAAACGTTATGTTCTCGACATGTTTCCCTATCCCAGTGGAGAGGGACTTCATGTTGGCCATCTTGTGGGATACACGGCTACAGATATCTTGTCCCGTTATTATCGTCTTCGAGGAGAAAATGTCCTTCATCCGATGGGTTGGGATGCCTTTGGACTCCCTGCAGAGCAGTATGCGATCAAAACGGGTCAACACCCTAGAGTCACCACAGAGAAAAACATCTCTCGTTTTCGAAAACAACTTCAGTTGCTTGGATTTAGCTATGACTGGGAGCGTGAGATCAACACAACTAATCCAGCCTATTTCCGCTGGACACAGTGGATTTTTTTACAACTCTATCATGCCTGGTATAATCCAAGCACGCAGAGGATAGAACCAATCTCAACGTATGTTGGTCGACATCCTAACAGCGTACGCTTAGCCTATGTCGCCAATACGCCTGTCAACTGGTGTCCAGAACTCGGAACCGTCTTAGCAAATGAAGAGGTCGTCAACGGGAAAAGTGAAGTTGGTGGATTTCCTGTAGAGCGTCGTCCGATGCGGCAATGGATGTTTCGTATTACAGCGCTCGCTGATCGCTTGCTCAGTGATCTTGACGGACTCAACTGGCCTGAGTCAATCAAGCAGCTCCAACGCAACTGGATTGGGCGGAGCGAGGGAGCGGAGGTGAGGTTTTCTCTTCAAAATCAACCTGACAAAAAAATCACCGTTTATACGACGCGTCCAGATACTCTCTATGGTGCGACGTATCTTGTGCTCGCTCCAGAACATCCCTTGCTCGAGGAACTCAATCTCTCACCAAGCGTTCAAAAGGCTCTTGAAAAATATCGCTCTGACTCGCAAACCAAAAGTGATTTGGAACGCACTGATCTTGCTAAGAAAAAAACAGGTATTCCCATAGAGCTTGCATGCATTAATCCTATCAATGGAGAAGCCATTCCTATCTGGGTTGCCGACTATGTCTTAATGAGTTATGGAACGGGAGCGATCATGGCTGTTCCGGCTCATGATGAACGTGACTATGAATTTGCAAGAGCATTTCATCTTCCTATGCGCTCTGTGATTCAAACACCCCAAGGCGTCTCGCTCCCTTTTCATGGAACTCATGGAGAGCTCATTAACTCGCCACTCATTAATGGCCTGGAGCCTCCTGAGGCCAAAATTACAATCACCCAGTGGCTTGAAGGAAATGGTCATGGACGTAGAAGCATTCAATACAAACTTCGTGATTGGCTCTTTTCACGTCAACGTTACTGGGGAGAGCCCTTTCCTATTATTTGGGAAAAGGGAGAACACCGCGCTCTTAGCGAGAGTAAACTTCCTGTTGAGCCTCCGGAGATGGAGGATTTCAAACCCACTGGAACGGCAGAGCCTCCCCTTGCAAAAGCAAAAGACTGGGTACGTTATTCTGATCAAGCAACTCGGGAACTCAACACCATGCCCCAATGGGCAGGTTCTTGCTGGTATTACTTGCGCTACTGTGATCCCAACAACCGAGTAGCCTTTGTAGGCAAAGAAGCCGAAAACTATTGGAAAAATGTGGACCTCTATGTTGGTGGCACGGAGCATGCTGTTCTCCATCTTCTCTATGCTCGTTTTTGGCACAAGGCCCTTTTTGATCTTGGACATGTATGCACACCGGAACCATTCCAACGCCTGGTCAACCAAGGCATGATCTTAGGTCCCGATGGACAAAAAATGTCTAAGAGTCGTGGAAATGTGATTAGTCCTGATGATGTCATCGCTCAATATGGCGCTGATGCCTTGCGTATGTTCGAAATGTTCATGGGTCCACTCGAACATTCAAAACCATGGAGCATGACGGGGGTTGAGGGAATTTATCGGTTTTTAGCGCGTGTTTGGCGCTTGATCATGCTTGAAACTCCTGAAGGAACCCTTCAGTTGACCTCCAATATTACTGAAGAACCCATGACTGCTTCACAAAGACGCATTGTGCACGCGACCATCAAAAAGGTCACGAGCGACCTTGAAAATCTTTCTTTTAACACGGCTATTTCACAAATGATGATTTGTGTGAATACCTTCCTTAATGCCAATCCCTGCCCACTCGAAGCGGTGCACGTTCTCTTGCGCCTCTTAAGTCCTTTTGCACCACACCTGGCAGAAGAACTATGGGTTCATCTTGCCGCAATATTTCCAAGCGTGAAGGCATTAGGAGCCTTAGCATCAGAGTCTTCATGGCCGACATGGAATGAGGAATATCTTCTTTTTGAAGAGGTCACCTATATTGTGCAAGTCAATGGAAAGCTTCGAACACGCATTACCCTCGCAGCCACGACTTCACAAGAGGATGTTGAAAAAGCAGTATTAGCTGACCCTTCCATGCAGACTCATCTTTTGAATCAAGCCATCGAGAAAGTCATTGTTGTTCCCGGACGTCTTGTGAATATTGTGATTCTCTAAGAAATGAACACCACCCTTCTTTCCTCACTTTTTTTAATCGCTGGTAGTGGACAGTATCCCTTTCTAGTCGCACAAAAAGCACGTGATGCTGGCGTCAAGCGTATTGTGATTGCTGCCTTTGAGCATGAAACCAATCCGCATATATCGGATTACGCCACGGAGATCATCTGGATGCGTGTTGGACAAGTTGGGAAGTTATTGAGTGCCGCGCGTCAGAGTGGCGCAAGCCACGGGATCATGGCAGGTCAGATTGCCCCAAAGAATCTTTTTGATTTGCGTCCTGATTTTAAAACCCTCCTGCTGCTCGCCAAGCTTAAAGAACGCAATGCAGAAACTCTTTTTGCAACCTTAGCAGATGAATTAGCAAATGTGGGTGTGCCCCTTCTTCCCGCCACAACTTTTTTAGAAAGCCACCTTGCCTCTCCTGGCCTCATTGCAGGACCTAAGCCCAATAGTCGTCAGCTCAAAGATGTCGCCTTTGGCCATGATATTGCAAAAGAGGTCAGTCGACTCAATATCGGTCAAACCGTTATTGTCAAACATGGTACGGTCCTCTCAGTAGAAGGCTTTGAAGGCACTGATGAAACTATCAAACGTGGTGGCATGCTGGGTAATGGCAAAGCATGCATGGTGAAGGTTTCCAAGCCCAACCAAGATATGCGCTTTGATGTTCCTGTTATTGGTCTGCGCACACTCGATGTGGCTGCTACTGCTGGCATGAGCCTCATCGCTTTGGAAGCCCGCAACACCTTGCTTCTAGAGCAGGAGAAAATGAAAGAACTAGCTAATCAATTGGGAATCACCTTATGGGGCATCTCTCTGTTAGAAGACTAAAGTCAGAGGGTATTTATGAATATGAAAACTATCAACGTTGGTGTTGTGGGCATCGGTCACATTGGCATCAACCATGCTCGTATCTACTCAGAATTACCCCACTGCAAGTTAGTTGCTATTCTTGATGCCGACAAACGCTCTGCCCAAAAAGCAGCTTCAAAATATGGTGCCCATGTCTGCAACTCTCTTGAAGAATTTGCAAGCCTTATAGAAGCAGCAACAGTTGCTACACCAACAGAATCACATCATGAAATTGGAAGCTTCCTGCTCAGAGAAGGTAAACATTTGCTCATTGAAAAGCCACTTGCTGATACGAGCCAAAGAGCTCAGGAGCTAGCAGCAATCGCGGCAACCTATCAAGCGGTTCTCCAAGTAGGTCATGTCGAGCGCTTCAATCCAGCACTGGAGGCCTTAGAGGAGCAGCTCAAAAATCCACGTTTTCTTGAGGTAACACGTATTTCTCCCTATCCCAATCGCAGTATCGATATTGGGGTCGTTTTGGATCTCATGATCCATGACTTAGAGATTATTTTGCACCTTGTGCGCTCACCAGTCGTAAGTATTGATCCTGTTGGGATCCCAGTTTTAAGCCGTGGAGAAGATATTGCTAATGTGCGTCTTCATTTTGAAAATGGATGTGTTGCTAACTTAACAGCAAGTCGCATCAGTCGTGATCGAGTAAGAAAAATCCGTGTTTTTCAAGAAGATGCTTACCTCTCACTCGACTATCAAAAACAAAACGGATATATACTCCGCCTTAATGAAAAGGAAATTAAACGCAAGCGTGTGCGTGTCGTTAAAGGCGAGCCACTAGCACGTGAGCTTGCAGCCTTCATCGACTGTGCACGCACAGGTGTTCAACCCCGTGTGACGGGCCATGAAGCTGCTGCTGCACTAGAACTAGCACTTAAGATTACCAAACAGATTGAAGAGAAAAATGCTCTGATGAAACAATGAGCACACGATGATTGTGATCCATGAGGCACCCGTAATATCTAAAAAAATTTCCTTTGGATCACGCTCTAAAAATATTTATTCTCTCGGGTGAAGCTAGTGGTGACATGTACGGAGCCGCTTTAATTCAGGCTTTGCGCCTGCAAGTTCCAGCCATTTCTTTTATAGGAGCAGGTGGTCCAAAGATGCAAGCTGCTATCTTGGAGAGCCACACAAAAGCCTCAGAGATTAAGAATCAAGACGAATCCTACAGTTCAAAACCGTTAATACGTTGTGAAAAAAATCTGATATATCCTCATCACCCCATCCAGGCATGTGATGATTGGATGGAGCAATCAGCTGTGGTTGGACTCACTGATGTTCTCAAAAAATATGGCTATTTTCGAAGAAAGTTCTCTCAGTTTCTTCAAGAGCTTCAACAAGAAAAACCAGAAGCCATTATCTTAATTGATTATCCTGGATTTAATTTGCGTCTCGCTAAAGCAATTCGCCGCCAGAAGCTTCCCATCAAAATCTTTTATTATATCAGCCCTCAAGTCTGGGCTTGGAAAAAAAATCGCATTCCAAAGATGGCTCGCCTCCTGGACCTGATGATTTGTATTTTTCCCTTTGAAAAAGAGCTCTATGAATCCTCCGGACTCCCAACAACCTTTGTGGGACATCCCTTGGTAGAGACCATCATGGCTTCGAAAAATCAAACCACTCCACTTTTGCGAGAAAAAAATCTTCTCGGTCTCTTTCCTGGAAGTCGTGAAAGGGAAGTAAGACGGCTTTTTCCAGTCATGATGTTGGCATTCAAAGAAATGATAAAAAGCGAGCCCCAGCTCTGTGCTCAGGCTGCTGCAGCAACTCCTAAGCTTGCTGCCATCATGAAATCTATGATCCAGAAAGCTAATCTTCCCATATCCATCACCATAGAAAAAGCTCCAGAACTTATGCAACGTGCTACCTTTGGTCTTGTTTGCTCCGGCACCGCAACGCTCGAGGCCGCTTGTTACGGTCTTCCTTATCTTCTTGTCTATAAAGTAGCATGGCTAACCTACATCGTTGGGAAAACATTGATTCGCGTCCCTTTTCTAGGAATCATCAATATCTTAGCGGGGCGTCTTATTGTTAGGGAATTTATCCAAAAGGAGGCAACACCAAAAAAACTCGCAGAAGAAGCCCTCACGTATCTCACAAACCCTCAAGCCTGTGATCAACTCAGTCACGAACTTGCACAAATTATTTCCACACTGCATGGCCAAGGGGCCTACGATAAGGCGGCAGCAACGATATTAGAGTATTTAAATATATAAAAATATGCCCTTTCCTAAAAAAGCACTCGAAACTCTCTGGGCCCCCTGGCGTGTGGAATACTTTGAACGTGATGAAAACTCCAGAAGCGACTTCTTACTTCAAGCGGCTCAGAGCTCGGATGACCGGGCCCATTTTATCGTAACACGTCGCAAACATGCTTTTCTACTCCTCAATAAATATCCCTACACAACAGGACATCTCATGGCTGTTCCTTATCGCAAGACAGCCGAGATGAGTGAGCTTGGCGATGAAGAAGTGCTCGATTTATGGCATCTTGCACTCCATGCCCAGAGACTACTTAAAGCTGTAGTACATGCGCATGGCTTTAATCTTGGCTGTAATCTCGGCACAGCTGGTGGAGCTGGTATTGCCGATCATCTCCATTTTCATATCGTACCTCGTTGGGAAAATGATCAAAATTTCATGCCCCTTCTTACAGGAACTAGGGTGATTCCCAGTGGACTAGAGCAGCTCTACCAAGCATTAATGGCCTATCAAGAAAAGCAATCGTCATGATAGCACTGTCTTGAGAGTCAAATTACTTGGAACTGATCTAAAAAATGTAGGGTTTTTTTAAAGTGTCAGAATCAAAGTGCTCTAGCCCGAATATTTCATACTGAATCGTAATGAGGCGCTGTGCAAAGCTTGTTAGTACAAGGCGGGTGAAGGATTATGATACCGGGCTGTATGTGTCCATATTGACTCGCTCGCACCTGCGGCTCGCCCTTACCGGCTGCCCCTAACCTAACGGTTACGGCAGTCTACCCCAGGCTCTCCCGAGCACTGGTGTTGTCCAAATCACAATTCGAGACCAACGCAGTAGCCATAGAGCTTTCCACAAGCCGTAATAGATTTAGTGTGAAATATTCGGGTTAAGCATTCACGGCCCCAAAGCGTCGTTTTCGGTTCTTATAATCTTCAAGAGCATCGAGAAGATCTTGCTTTTTAAAATCAGGCCATAACTTCGGTATGATCGTCATTTCTGCGTAACTTAGTTGCCAGAGTAGAAAATTCGAGATGCGGTATTCTCCAGACGTTCGAATCAATAAATCAGGATCCGGCATTCCTGCGGTGTAAAGACTGGCTGAAACCAGTTCTTCATTGATAGATTCTGGATCAAGTTTTCCAAGCGCTACTTGATCTGCAATTGCTTTGAGGGCATCGACGATTTCATAACGAGATCCATAGTTTAAGGCTAAGGTAAGGGTTAATTGTTTATTATCTGCTGTCGCAGCTATCGCCTTGTGCAAACGTTCTTGGACGCTTTTAGGTAAACCCTCCAGACGTCCAATAGCAGAAAACCTGATTCCATTTTTCTTCATCTCCTCAATTTTACTCCCTAAGTATTGTTCAAGCAAAAACATCAGTCCTTTGACTTCGATGACTGGACGTTTCCAATTTTCAGAAGAGAAGGCATAAAGAGTGAGGTACTCGACACCAACTTCTAAACAAGCATTAAGACATTCCTGAACGGATTGGGCACCCTGTTCATGTCCTTTGAGTCTTGGCCAACCACGTTCTTGAGCCCAGCGTCCGTTTCCATCCATGATAATGGCTACATGACGTGGTAAATCTTGAGACACTGAACGCATAAAAAGGAGATAGAAGAGGATTAGTTAACTGCTCTCGAGCATCAGAAAGTGATTAGAAAAATCTCTTTGTTTTAAATCCAATCCATATGAATGCTCAAATATCAGATATTTCTAGCGATATCGCTCTCTAATACGTCGAATATTAGTAGCATGTCCGGTCTCTTCATCAATCTCCACAAGGACTCCGAGAGCAATAGTCGGACCTTCTGCGATAGGGAATTTTTTTGGCATGGAGGTGAGAAATTTTTCTACAATCGCTTTTGGATCACGCCCTAACACTGAATCCTCTGGACCGCACATACCCGCATCGCAGAGAAAACCAGTTCCTTTGGGTAAAATTTTTTCATCAGCTGTTGGGACATGTGTATGGGTTCCTACGACACACGAGACACTTCCATCAAGATGATAACCCATGGCAATTTTTTCACTTGTTGTCTCTGCATGCATATCAACAAAAATTACTAGAGTCTCCTCGCGTAAACGCTCGACCTCCTTTTTCGCAGAGAGGAATGGGTTTTCTAGAGGATTATTCATAAAAGTACGACCTTGCAGATTCATCACCGCTACTGGTCCCTTGGCTGTTTCTAAAACAATGCTTCCAAATCCAGGTGTGCCACTCGGGTAATTGAGGGGACGTAATAACCGTGGCTCTGAACCAAGGTAGGGAATAATTTCTTTTTGATCCCAAATATGATCTCCACTCGTAATCACGGCTATGCCCGAGCGCATCAGCTCAATAGCTATTTTTGGTGTGATACCTCTACCTGCTGCCGCGTTTTCTCCGTTTGCAACAACAAAATCGGCATCACCTCGCGCAAGATAAAGTTCGGCTGTTTGCATGGCCGCTAATCTTCCAGGCTCACCCACAATATCACCTAAGAACAGTATCTTCATCATAAAGAGCTTTCTTGAAGATCCCTTGTTTTTTCTCGAGCTAATAATTCCATGATTCAATAACCTCCACGAGGAACCTTTCTATAGTAATGTTGAGGATGTATACTCATCACGAATAATACGTTTTTAACAGCCGTGAGAAACCATAACCGGGCTATTTTTATTGGAAGTTTCCTTCTGGGCGATATAAAAATGAAATCTATGAAATTTTTTTTCTTTTTAGGCTTGATGTATTTTTCATTTTTTTTCAATGCATACGCACAACACAACCCATGGGAATCCTCTCCTCATTGGGCTTCACTCAAAGGCTACAACAAGACAATTACTGCTTCTCAATTAGAAGGACTTCTACAAACTGTATACGTTCCAGATGGTTCATGGAAGTCATGGATTACGATCACTCGCGAGACAGCTTTTATTGAACCTTATCCAGGTGCGCCACAGAGAATTCCTCTCCGCCTTGCCAACTCTCCCGCCGAGTGCAAGCCTATCCCCGGGTACTTTAAAAGACCCCAAGAGAGAAAACCGCTACCAGGAAAGCCTTTGTCCGGTTTGCATATTGTATTGGACCCAGGACACCTAGGAGGTGCTTGGTCTAAAATGGAAGAACGATGGTTTCGTATAGGACATACACGTCCCGTAGAAGAGGGAACAATGACTTTTTTTGAAGCAAAGATACTTGCCAAGCGACTCAAAAATTTAGGAGCTACTGTCCAACTAACAAAAAATCATTTAGGCCCAACAACCCCCTTGCGCCCATGGCAACTACGCAAATCTGCAATCGAGGATCTTAAAAATGAGGGAAAAAAGAGCTGGACGCCTCGCGAGTTACAAGCCAAGGAAGAAATACTTTTCTATCGTACTGCCGAGATTCATTACCGTGCGCAGCGTGTGAATCAAGAATGGAAACCAGATCTTGTGATTTGCATGCATTTTGACGCTGAAGAGTGGGGAGATCCAAAAAACCCGATCCTGCTTCCTTCTAATCGCCTTCATATTCTCATCTCTGGAGATTTCAATAAGAATGAATTAACAAAAGAGACCGATCGCTATGCCATGTTACGCAAACTCCTAGGACAAATGCATTCAGAGGAAGTCGGTATTGCAAACGCTGTGGCAAAGGCTTTTGAAGATAAAGCACAAGTGCCTCCCTTCACTTATCACAATCCTCTGACAGCAAGACCAGCTCTTAATTCCAACCCCTATCTTTGGAATCGTAATTTACTCGCCACACGCCTTATAGAGGCTCCCGTCATCTTTTGTGAAGCCTATTCGATGAATGATCCTTTGGTTTTTGAACGTATTCAACGTGGTGATTATCCAGGAATGCAACACATCGGTGGAAAGAAATATCCGAGTATTTACCGTGAATATGCAAGTGCAGTAACAGAAGGTCTCATTAATTATTTTGGTCGATAAAATTACAGACCAGCATCACAATCCTTTGCTCGCCTCCTACTAATAAGCTTTGCACGGCGCCTCATGAGGGTTCAGTATGAAATATCCGTTTTAACCCTGCGCTTCCGAGGTTTCTTTTACTCAATAGGTATTAGCAAGTTTTCCTAGAAGCCTCACATCTTTATGAAAAATCTACTTTCTTGCTATTATTTATGAAATTTATTTTCTTTTTCATTCTTTTCATCGCTTCTAGCTCTGCCGCTCTCCCCCCCCCCCCAATGTTCAAGGCGCTTCAGTCGTAGTACTCGATGCAAATAATGGCACGGTTCTCTACTCGAGAAACCCCAATGAACCGAGAACTGTGGGAAGTACTCAAAAAATTCTTACAGCACTCATTGTTGCTGAAAATGCGAACCTCAATCGCTCAGTAACGATAGAGCCCATTGATGAAAAAACAGAACCAACAATGCTGAACCTAAAACCAGGGGATACCTACACACGTGAAGAACTTTTAAACGGAATGCTCATTAAAAGCGCTAATGACGCAGCCCGAGTTCTTGCACGCGATGAGGCAGGATCTATTGAAAATTTTGCCCTCTTAATGAATCAAAAAGCTCAGACATTAGGAGCCAACTCTTCACATTTTGTGAACCCTAACGGGCTACCTGGTCCGCAATATTCTACGGCTGCGGATATGGCTAAAATCGCCATTGCCGTTTATCATAATTCTAAGCTTCGCTCCATTATTGCGACAAAATGCTACCCTTTTCACTTGGCAAATGGTGAGACCCTCTTACTGAAAAATACCAATGAAACCATGAATCACACTTCCTTTTGTAATGGCATGAAAACTGGCTACACCAACAAAAGCAAACATTGCTTGATTACAAGCGGATCTTATCAAGGGCATGATGCCATCACGGTGATTTTAGGAACTTCTAATCGGAATAAACTTTTTAGTGACTCGGCCGATCTTCTTGGCTGGGCATTAAATGTACCCCTTGTTCAAAAAGCCGCGCATTATGTTAAAAACCGCTCTCACTCTACTCATAGAGTCTCTTTTCAAAAGCAGCATCGCAGAAAACATAGTAAGCATATTGTCTCTCCGAGGTAGAATGATTAAAGAACCATGAATCGCCCCTACCATCTCAAACCTCTCTCTCTCACATCAAGCAGCAATATTGATTATTCATCTGCTTTAAATAACCAACAGTATGCAGCGGTTACTTCAACGCCCGGTCCAGCGCTCGTCATTGCTGGCGCTGGAAGTGGCAAGACACGAACATTAACCTATCGTGTTAGTTGGCTTTTAGAACAAGGATATGCAGCAGAGCAAATTCTACTCCTAACATTTACTAACAAAGCTGCTCGTGAAATGTTAGAACGCGTGAACACTCTTCTTCCCGGTAGAGCCAGCACTCTTTGGGGTGGGACCTTTCACTCGATAGGACACCGCATTTTACGCCATCATGTCGAATTACTAGGTTATCAAAGGAATTTCACCATCATGGATCGTGACGACCAAGAAACTCTACTTGATGCTGTGATGACTCGTAAAGGACTTCGTCTCTCAGATAAACGTTTTCCCAAGGCAAATGTACTTTTAGAAATCATCAGTCTATTAAACAACACGGGTGAAACACTCCATGCGTTGTTATTACGAAGATATCGTTATTTTCTTGATTTAGAACCAGACCTGCAAACAGCAATAGAAGGGTATCATCTTGCAAAAAAAACGGCAAACACGATGGACTTTGATGATCTTTTAACTAAGACCCAGGAACTTTTTTTTACCCATCCTGAAATCGCTCAGCATTATCAGCAACAATTTCGGGCAATTTTAGTCGATGAATACCAAGATACCAACTATCTCCAGGCAAACCTCATTGATACTCTTGCAAAGTTGCATCAACACATCATGGTCGTGGGTGATGATGCGCAGTCCATTTATTCGTGGCGCGGAGCTAATGTCTGCAATATATTAGACTTCCCAAAACGCTATCCATCAGCACAATTTTTTCCCATTGAAACCAACTATCGTAGCGTTCCTCAAATATTGCACTTAGCTAACGCCTCTATCTTTTGTAATCCTCAGCAATTCCCAAAAGAACTCCAGGCTATTCGTTCGCCCTATGCGAGGCCCCCAGCACGAGTTGCACTCGCAACAAATATCGAACAAGCCTCCTTTATTGGACAGCGCCTCATGGAACTTCACAAAGAAGGCATACCGTTTGCAGAGATGGCAGTTCTCTACAGAGCTCATTATCACTCCATGGAAATTCAAATGGAACTCACACGTCGAGGAATTCCATTTTTAATCACCAGTGGTCTACGCTTTTTTGAGCAAGCTCACATCAAAGATGTCGCTGCGATGATGAAATTTGCACTCAACCCCAATGATGAAATTGCCTTCAAACGTCTTGTAGGGCTCTTTCGAGGTATTGGGAAAAAAACGGCTGAATCACTCTGGAAACAAACATGCGAAAAACTTGAAGGAACTAATGAATTCCAAAGATTAACATCTTGTAAACTTCCATCTAAAGCAGCTCGAGAATGGAAGCAATGGCTCGATACAATCCTTGAAATAACCCAACAGGAAATAATCATGACTCCCTCTACGATGATTGAAACAATCATGATCGGTTTTTATGAAGAGATCATGAAGGAAAGATTTACAAATTATGATGTCCGTCTTGAGGATTTAAAAACGCTCACTAACTATTCCAAACAATTTTCGCAAGCCAGTGATTTTTTAGCAGAGCTCACGCTTCTAGGAGAAAATGACACCAATACTCAGAAAGAAGAAGATCAGGTCTACCTCTCGAGCATTCATCAAGCAAAAGGCCTCGAGTGGCGCGTGGTCTTCATTGTATGGCTCACAGAAGGAATGTTTCCAACACTACGTTCGCTCAGCGAGGCAAGTGCTCTCGAGGAGGAAAGGCGACTCTTTTATGTTGCTGTAACCCGCTGCAAAGAAGATCTGTATCTTACATATCCAGAACTCAGGCTTAACGCTCATTATGGCGAAGCATTTCAGCGTCCCTCACGCTTTTTAGAAGAACTCAAACATGATCTTTATGATTGCTGGGATATTTCGCTCGGCATGTGATTCAGCAAGATTCGTGGCTTTTGCAATGAACCAGCATAAAATATCAAGATGCAGGACATTTTTTTAAAAATATGTTCTCTTTTTTTTTGTAGTTGCTAAATTTTCCTAAAAAAAAGAAGCATCCATGGGCTTTTTCCAAACATTTTTAGGTCTGCGTCATCCAAAAGATGGAAATGAGTTAGTTGGTATTTGGGAACGAGGAGATGACCAATTCTCGGGATGCGTTGTGCGTGTAGAACGAGAAGTCAATGAGTTAGTTGGAAAAATCATTGTGTCAACGCAAAAAATGTTAACAGCAGGCTGGAATATCGGTGATCGTAAATGGCGGCTTATTGAAGCAAACCCTGAAGGGCTATGGCAGCTCATGGACCTTAGGAAACAATATGACACGCAAAGCAAAAAAGTTCTTTCCATTGACTATGCACACTATTGGATTTCTCTCGGTGACCATGGAAAAAAAATCTGCCTTCATCAATCCAAGGTGCCAATATTTGCAGCTCAAAAGTGGAGCAAAATCGGATAATTAATGAGAATATCCTCGACACCTCAAGATCATTAAAACGATTCCATTTTTTGGCAAAGAGAAGAGTCGCGTTGTACATAGAGTCACATTAGAAGTGATACGAAATAACGTTGTTTTTTAGAACATTTTTCAATATCCACTCCAATAAAATAAGTGTATGATCTTATCTGCTTTGCTAGGTTTGGTTTTATTTATCCTAGAAACGTGAATGAAAATGGGAAATATGGCGTAAAGACTTGGTCTCAGGCTGTTTTTTAAAAGCGTGTAGCGCACCTGGATAGTGCGCACGCTGATTTAAAAAAGCAAGTTGAGGCCGAGTATATTGCGTTAGATTTGCTACTTTCATTCACGTTTTTAGGATTATCATTGGGCGTGTTTTCACAGCCCATTCAACTATTCAAACGTATCGAGAGCTTGAGCTAGAGCACCTTGATTCGGACGGTGATTAACCACCTAAATTTCAACGGTCGCTCATGCTCGTTCCTCCCTCCTTGCTAGCAAGGAGGGAGGCTTTTGCTTTCGTGTCATAAAAAGTACTCAGACTTTCTTTTGCTGACAATTCGAGAAGATATCAGATTTTTATCTTATAATATTTCACGCCGATCTACTGTGGAGACCGGGAAGCTAGCCCGGATATTTCACACTAAATCTATTACGGCTTGTGGAAAGCTCTATGGCTACTGCGTTGGTCTCGAATTGTGATCTGGGCAACACCAGTGCTCGGGAGAGCCTGGGGTAGACTGCCGTAACCGTTAGGTTAGGGGCAGCCCGTAAGGGCGAGCCGAGCAGTGCAAACGAGTCAATATGGACACATACAGCCCGGCGTTAAAATGCTCGTCTGCCTTACCCCATCAGCCTTCGCGTCCTCCTCGTTAAGATCAGTATGAAATATCCGGGTTAAAACTTCTTGCCAGTACAGGCATCGCTAGTCGATTGGGTAGCCTCTTATGCTGTAGCATTGCTTTTGATGTGACCATGATAGTTTCCTCGGTTGCACTCCTCAGAGATTATCCCTCATGTAGCCTTTTTTAATTTTTAAACTCTTGGTTGCACTTTACCCTTGAATGGGCCGGTAAAGCATTAGGAAGTAAAAAAATAACTTTATGTTTCACTAACACAATTTCTCTGATACCACTAGATGTCCAATATATGTTTCTCATATTTGCTAACCGTTTCTCCATCACATCGAGGAGCTCACCTTATTATTTTTTTTCTGCGATTGTTGATTATCTTCAAGACTCCATGCTGACTTCAGAGAAAACCATTAGCTCCTCTAAGGAAAAAACAGATTCTGCAAAAGAGGATGGCTTTCTTGTTTCTAAGACGCAAGGTGGTGATTCTCGTGCCTTTGATGATCTTATTCGAAAATATCACTCTCGTCTCTATGGACTGGTTTATCACATGACATCAAATCATGAAGATACTAACGATCTACTCCAAGATGTTTTTTCAAAGGCATACAGATCCATTAACCATTTTCATGGAAAATCAAGCTTTTACACATGGATATATCGAATTGCTGTGAACATGACATTGAACTTCATAAAAAAACAGCGTCGTCAATCCTATAAAAGCATTAATGATGATGATAACCCTATTGAGAATGATCCTGAATTTATTGCCGCTACAAAGAACAAAGCTACTCAAGATCCAGCATCATTGATCAACAATCAGGAACTACAAAAAAAACTCACTCAAGCGATGCTGAAACTTTCAGCACAGCACAGAGCTGTTGTTACCCTCTTTGATATTCAAGGCATACCCCAGGCAGAAATTGCCAAAATTCTTAAAACAACCGAGGGCACCATACGTTCTCGACTCTTTTATGCTCATCGTCAGTTGCAAAACTACTTACAAGAATTTATGTTAAAATAGGGTCAATATTTAGGAGGTTTTTATATATGGACGATCAAAAAATTCATCACTTACTTCAACTTAAGTGTCATAAACGTCCCACTTCAGAAATGCTGGAGGAATTTATTTTAGAATTTCACCGTCGCCAAGAAACACAACGCTCTTCTGCTTCTTTTCTTGAAGAAATAAAAGATCGTTTTGCTTTCTTTGTTTCTGAACTACCAATATCTCGAATAGCCTATATTGGCGCAACTGCAGTGGCACTTTACTACTGCTTTTTCATACTTCAAACAAAGATCTCTACTCCCAATAATAATGATCCTACAACGAGCTCGCTCTGTTCTGAAAATTTTTCAGCTATTCATTATTATTCTTCACCGGTGATTCAACGAGATCAAGAAGAACCTGTCTCTTTCGATACAACTAACAAAGAGAGTGATTCCATTTTTTCCTCCGTGTCACATGTTTTACAAAATAAATCTTCATTAAAAAAATCTCTGATAAGTTTTTAGGAGATTATCTTGTGGCGATTGTCGTAATTTTTTAGCATCAAAAGATGAGCAAGCAGCAAAAGCAAATCGTCTATTTTCTCTTTTCCTCTATTTTACTTCTTGTTGGTTGTCGCTCGTCCAATCAATCTATTAAAGTTGGGCTCAATACAGAGCTCACAGGTGAAGCACCAGCAGTAGGTGCTTCGTGCGTCAAAGCAGCTAAGTTATTTGTCAATAAGATTAACCAAGATGGTGGAGTTGATGTTGGAGGCAAAAAAAAAACTATCGAGCTCATAGTTGCCGATAACGGATCAAAAGCTGATGAAGCTGTTGTCGTTGCTCAAAGACTCATTACTCAGAATGAAGTAGTCGCAATAGTTGGTCCTAATATCAGCTCGTGCGCTGTGCCTGCATCAGAAATTTCAGAAAATATGGGGTGCCTGATGATATCACCCTGGTCTACTAATAGACGCACCACCACTACGAATGATGGTACTTTTAAAAAATATGTCTTTCGTGCTTGTTTTACAGAACTCGTGGAGATTCCGCTTCTTGCTCAGTTTGCCATGAGTCATCTTCATCTTGCAAAAGCAGCAGTGCTCTATGATATGTCGAGTGAATCACCCAATAGTGCTGCTCATCAATTTCAAGAATCATTTCTCAAGGCAGGAGGAAAAATTGTTGCTATGGAGACCTACACCTCTCAAGACCGCGATTTCAGCGCTCAATTAACAAAAATACAAGCCTCACATCCTGATATTCTCTTCATTCCTGCCTATTACAATGATGTTCCGCTTATTGCCGAACAAGCACGAAACCTTGGAATCACCGCACAGTTTTTAGGATATAACTCTTGGAGTACTCCAGAAATTATTCAACTTGATTCTCAGCACTATTTAGATCATGCCTACTTCTCAAATCATTTTTCGACTGAATCTGACAATCCCGTAGTCAAAAAATTTATTCAATCCTACCAGTCCACCTATGGCACGGCTCCTGATGATATAGCAGCTTTAACCTATGACACCATGGGACTCATTGTTGAGTCTATCATCAAGGCCGGTTCTCTTAATCGTACTGCTATCGCCAATACGATGGCAAACATAGAAGATTTTACTGGAGTAACAGGAACTTATAAGTTCCATCAAGGCAATCATGATCCCTTTAAAAATGTGATTATTCTCACTATTGAGAATGGAAAATTCGTCTACGTAACGACCCTGCAACCCGAATGAATGTATGGATTATATTATCCAACAAGTAATCAACGCCATCCAACTCGGATCGATTTATGGTTTGATTGCTTTAGGATACAGCTTAGTTTACGGGGTTCTTAGTATGATGAATTTTGCTCATGGCGACCTCTTTATGTTGGGTGCTTTCTTTTGTCTTTTGCTAGAGAAGATAATCCCCCTTCCCTTATGGCTTGCGCTGTTACTAACAATGCTTGTTATTGGATGCCTAGGAGCCTTATTAGAGCGTCTTGCTTATCGCCCTATTCGTCATGCGCCTAAAGTTTCTGCCATTATTACCTCTCTTGGATGTGGTCTTATTCTAGAAAATATCACACTTGCCATGAGCCCCTATCCAAGGCATATGCCTACATTATTTCAAAACAGTATTTTTCATTTCCATGGCATAACAATTTCCTCTCTCCAAATAATAGTTATTGGAATTTCATTACTCTTAATGATTCTGTTAGATGTGATGATTCGTTGTACTACCTTAGGGATGGTCATTCGAGCTCTTGCCTGGAATCGACTGATGGTTTCTCTTCTTGGAATTCCTGCTAATAGAATTATTTCACTCACATTTGCCGTGGGAGCTGCTTTAGGTGCAGCGGCTGGATTGCTTTACGCTCTAACCTACCCAGTCGTCTCTTCGTCAATGGGAATTGCCATTGGCTGGAAAGCCTTTATAGCGGCGGTTATTGGAGGCATTGGAAACATGCGTGGAGCACTGTTAGGCGCCTTTATTCTTGGAAGCACAGAAGTTATGAGCATCACCATGCTGCCGTCAACTTACAGGGATCTTATTGCGTATTCATTACTTCTTATCATTTTAATTTTTAAACCTTACGGTATTTTAGGCGAACCTCCGACTCAGAAAATATGATAAGACTGCTTGACGAGTTTCGCTGTCACTTTGCCATGCTTAGAAAGCACACGATAGGCTTAACTCGAATATTTTATACCGATCACCTGCGGAGACTAGGAAAGAAGGGCGGATACTTCGCTCAAACTCGCATTATGACTTGGGCGATATGTGCACATACAGCCCGGCATCAAAATGCTAGGTCTTCCTTATCCCATAAGCTTTCGCGGCCCCATTGTCACGATCAGTATCAAATATTCGGGTTCAACTCCTTTTACCTAGTTATTCTTGGGGGATGCTCCTCTTTTTTGATCCCTGAACTTTGTAGTAACTATATTACTTGCATTCTCATCACATTGGCTATTAATGCAATTCTCTGTGTTAGTTTAAATCTTATTAATGGATATATGGGAGAATTTTCCGTGGGACACGGAGCTTTTATGGCCATAGGAGCCTATGGCTCAGCGATCATGACAGTGAAAATACTTCCTCTTATTCCTTTTTCTCTTTCTTCTTTCTTGACTTTCCCTCTGATTGTCGTAGTAGGTGGCTTATTGGCTGCATTAGTGGGAATTCCTCTTGCATTACTTTCATTTAAAACACGTGGTGACTATCTGGCAATCATCACGCTTGCTTTTTTAATGATTGTGAAATCGGCATTAGAAAATATTTCTTACGTTGGCGGACCCCGAGGCTTCTTGGGTATCCCACCACTGACTACGTTACCATGGGTGTATTTTTGGGCTGTGGTGACTTTTTGGATCATGCGTCATTTTATCCATTCAAAATGGGGACGAAGCATTGTTGCTATTCGTGAAGATGAAATAGCAGCTGAGGCCATGGGAGTATCGACACGTTCTGCAAAAATGATGACCTTTGTGATTTCTTCTTTTTTTGCAGGAATTGCCGGCGGACTCTTTGCTCACCAAATTCAATTCATTAATCCCAGCTCTTTTGATATTTTACGATCAACTAATATCCTCGTCATGGTCTATCTCGGCGGCGTGGCCTCGCTCTCTGGTTCTCTTGTAGGAGCGGGGGTTTTTACAATCCTTTATCAGATACTTCAGCCATTAGGTGTTTGGCGCATGGTGACAATGCCACTCTTACTAGTCTTACTGATGATTTTTCGACCCCGTGGCATTATGGGATATCAGGAATGGTCGTGTTTCAAACTCAAAGAATAATTTTGGTTCGATCACTGGTGAATTCTACATAGCAGCCAAACATCATGGATTTTACTCCAGAAAAAAAATCTCCGATACTAGAAGTGTCGCTCCTGAATAAAAATTTTGGAGGAATGCGTACGATTATTGATCTTTCCTTTGAGCTTGCTCCGAAAGAATGTCTTGGAATTATTGGTCCTAACGGAGCTGGAAAAACAACCCTTTTTAATCTGCTTTCAGGAATTACCAGACCGAGTTCTGGAAAAATTCTGTGGTTTCATCAAGAAATCCAGAAGAAAAGTTCTTCAGAAATAGTGCATTTAGGGATTGCAAGAACATTTCAAAATATTCGTCTATTTAAGCAACTGAGTGTGTTAGAAAACATCCGTATCGCTTATGATATGCACCTAACTTACACTCCACTGCAGGCGTTGCTTAGAACAACACTCACACGTGAAGAGGAAAAAAAGTCGGCCCAGGCAGCCATGGAACTCTTAGACATTTTTTCTATAACCTCCCTTGCTCATCAACCTGCCGGAAGTCTCTCTTATGGTGATCAACGTCGCTTAGAGATTGCACGTGCGCTAGCACTACACCCACGCTTGCTTCTCTTAGATGAACCAGCAGCAGGAATGAACGAGTCAGAAATGTATCAACTCGTCGAATTATTACAATGGATTCAAAAAAAATTTCATGTAAGCATCCTTCTCATTGAGCACCATATGGCTTTTATTAATGGACTATGTGATCGAACCCTGGTCCTAGATTTCGGAACGCTCATTGCGCAGGGGACTCTTGAGGAAATACGTCACGATCGCCGTGTGATTGAAGCTTATTTGGGAGAATCAGTGACATGAAGTAGAAGCAGAGCAATCACTCTATATTTTAATCAAATTTCTTTACCTAAGGTGCTTCAGCTGATTAGTCTGATCAGATGTTACGTGTAGGAATTGTCGGTCTCCCCAATGTTGGAAAATCAACCTTATTTAATGCTCTCACGCGAAGCCGGAAAGCAGAAGCTGCTAACTTTCCCTTTTGCACTATTGAGCCTAATGTCGGCGTTGTTACTGTTCCCGATCCTAGGCTTGTCTACCTAGCAGAGATCATTAATTCTCAAAAAATCATTCCTGCCATTATTGAGGTCGTTGATATTGCAGGACTCGTGACAGGAGCAAGTGAGGGCGAAGGCCTCGGGAATCAATTTTTAGGGCATATTCGAGAAGTTGATGCAATTGTTCAAGTCGTGCGTTGTTTTGATAATGAAAATATTCATCACGTTGCTGGAACACTCGATCCAATTCGTGATATCGAGATTATTAATACGGAGCTCATTTTAGCAGATATGTCTTCTGTTCAAAAACGTATTGAGCGTCAGGCGAAAGCAGCTCGTACGGGTGATAAAGTAGCTAAGGCTGAAATCTCTCTTGGTGAAAAATTATTACCCCACCTCAATAGCGGAGCCCCTGCTTCCACGGCAGAACTCAATATTGAAGAAAAAAAAATACTTTCAAGCTTCTATCTTCTAAGCGCAAAACCAGTCCTTTTTGCGGCCAATATAGAAGAACAGGATCTTTCTCATCTTCAGGATACATCACGCCCAGCAGTTCAATCTGTGAAAAAGGTAGAGGAGTACGCCATGACTCATTTTGGCACTTCGACTGTGACCATTAGTGCTCAGATTGAAAGCGAACTTGCAGAACTTGCTCCCGAAGATGCGGCTGAGTACCTTGCAGGACTTGGGCTTCAAGATAGTGGTGTAGGACTCCTCATTCGTAAGGCTTATGAATTACTGGGACTAAGAACCTATTTTACTTACGGACCAAAAGAAACTCGTGCCTGGACCATTCGCGCTGGTGATAAAGCTCCTGCTGCTGCTGGAGTCATTCATTCCGATTTTGAACGCGGCTTCATTGCTGCTGAAACCATGGCTTATGATGATCTCAATACACTCGGGTCTTCTGCAAAATGTCGTGAGGCTGGAAAACTTCGTATTGAAGGTAAAGAATATGAGGTCCAGGATGGAGACGTTCTGGAGTTTAGATTTAATGTTTAACCAGCATATTTCATACTCATCTACTGCGGAGACCGGGAAGCTAGGGTGGATGCTACGCCCAAGCTCGAAGTCTTCCTCGGACAATTCGAAGCTGACGCAGTATCAATCAGGTTTTCGCAAGCCTCAGCAGGATCAGCATGAAATATCCGGGGTAGACTCCTCAAGGCGCTGCAGCAAGGGCTAGCGCATGTGACAAACTTGGAAATGGAATATGATCTAGAATATTCATAATCGCATTCGTAAGACTAACCCCCAAGGCAACTTGAGCCCCTATTGGAGCTCCCACGACTGCACCCCCGATAACCGCAACACCTGCCACCTCTCCAGGCATACGCAATCTACCAGCAGTTAACAAACCACCAGCAGCACCAGCAACACCACCTATAACAGCTCCTCCCGTTGCAACGGCTCCTTCGTATAACAAAAACGCAATAGCTGAATGAACAGCTGAACCCACGGTTGGAGTATTTGCAGCACCAGCAGCACCAGCAGCACCAGCAGCACCAGCAGCACCAGCAGCACCAGCAGCACCAGCAGCACCAGCAGCACCAGCAGCAGTATGGCTTCCTAGAGCAGCAGCAGCAGTATGGCTTCCTAGAGCAGCAGCAGAACCATGACTTGAAGTTATAGCAGTCAATACACTTGGGACTGAACTATGCGGCAGTAAACTGAGTGCCGCCATTGCAGTATGGGCCGCCCCACCACTAAGCACAAAAGCACCCACACCCAAACCAACGGCAGCAGCCGTTGCAGCAGTGTGTGGTGAAATGCCTGTTGCTCGTGCAAAATCATCACTCCATGTTGTGACGACTTGAGATACTTGTGGATTCTCAAGCGCAGCACCTACCGTTCTTACTTCTTTCAGAACAGCGCTAACGGCATCGGCATATTTTTTGGGATCTTGTCCGGTTTTTTCAAGGACAAGATTTTGAAATGTCTCAATATTATTGCGTATTTTTTGGAGGCCGCCGGCTGTCAGCGGCTGATCTCTCGCCTTGTTAGGATAGCAAAGAGTAGCGACCTCTTTTCCAAACCAACTCTCTAGAGTATTTACCAACAAATCTTTTGCTTCGCTGTTTGAAGCCTCAAGAGCAAGATCGTTATTAGGTTTTGTAGGATCAGTCCCTGGTACCGTTGTTATAGCAGTTTGTTCCTTATTAAAAACAATGAGCGCATTAGGATCAGCTTGATTAAGGTCGGGGTTATTACAAAAGGCATTGAGAGTTTGAAGTATCGCTTCCTTGCACTTTTGAAACTCAGGACTTGCAAGATAAGCACGTTGTTCTGGTGAAACAACATGATGAGGTGCCTCCTGAGTAGCACTTGGAGCAACATGACTCTTACTAGCACTATGGATGGCAGGAGTAGCATCTAGTTGTAATGCTGTCACAGAAGTTCCGTTTAAATCACCAAATAGTCGTGAAGTCAGAGGACCTCCCTGGGAAGAAATCGTAGGAGATTGAGAAGCAACATGAGGAGTAGCATGAGTAATCTGGCTCATAAATCTTGGTTTATTATTGTTTTTCATTAGGCCTAAACGAACCGGTCTAACCAGTCGTTCTAAGACCACTGGCGATAGCATTAATGGACAGCAAGACTCTTGGCAATAATTTTTCAGCATCGATGGCACTCGTTTTTTGAGCAGAGCGCCACGCTCTTAGTGTGGTAATTTGTTGTTCATGCAAAAGATCAAGTGCCTTGGCACGTAATGCTAAGGTCTTACCCATACGTGGGCGTCGGTCTTCCAAAGCTCCCCCAAAAACCTGATGCAACGCTCGTGTTGCCTCTTCATATTCTTGAGTAATAATGCTAAAGATTTTTTCTCGAATACTGACATCGGTGACAAGCCCCGCATACTTGCCCATAATCGAAAGATTTGCACTAGCAAGATTTGTTTCTACGTTAAGAAGCACATAATTTAAAAAAGGCCACTCGCGATGATCTTCTTGGAGTGCTTGAAAAAGATCAGGTCGCTCAGACTGCAATGTAACAAGAGCACTTCCTACACCGAACCACCCAGGAAGAAAGTAACGTGACTGATTCCAACTAAAAACCCATGGAATCGAGCGTAAGTCACACAGGTTACGCTCTAAAGATCGTCTCTTAGGCCGAGATCCAATCCGACTGGCTTCAAGGGCATCGATCGGTGTTGCCTGTTCGTAAAAATTCAAGAAGCCTGCAGTCTGAATCAATTGTTGATAGGCCTCATGACTTTTTTGTGCCAGGAAAGATCCCACAGCACACTCTATGAGCGACTCTTCTTGCCTCGCAGGAGATTTGCTACTTAAAAAAGAAAGACTCGTCACACCCGCTAGGAGCAATTCGAGATGGTAGGCTGCATTACTTTGGTTGCCGTATTTTTGAGCAATCGTTTCCCCTTGTTCGGTCATTCTCAAATTTCCCTGTAGCGACCCTAGCGGCAATGCTTCTAAAAAGAGATGTGTAGGACCAGCCCCTCGACTGATCGTTCCCCCGCGACCATGAAAAAAACACATTTCTACATCAAAGCACTTGCCCACCTCTGCTATCGCTCGTTGAGACTCATGCAGAATCCATTGACTTGCTAAAATACCACAGTCCTTATTGCTATCACTATAGCCAATCATAATCTGTTGGACTAAATGAGCCTCTCTTCCTAAGTCATCCTTTCTGGATTGATACTGGAGTGTTGCCCATCCTGCGGTCTCTAGAAGATAATCACGCAGAAGTTGAGGAGCGTGCTTGAGATCCTCATAGGTTTCAAAAAGAGGCACAATAGGGAGCAAGGAATAATGAGTGCTTCCATTCCATTGGGCGATCCCAGCTTCGCGAGCTAGGAAAATAACGACCAGGAGATCGGACAAGCGACGCGTCATGCTTACGATCAGTGAACCAAGCGCTGCTCTCCCATGACGGGTCATTTCCTCTCTGAGCAGCTCATAACATGAGAGGAGCTCTTGTGCTTCTTTGGCTTCTTGGGGGAGCATGGCTTTGCTTTTCAAAAAAGTGTTGCACGAGGAAAGTTCTTTTTGAAGAAAGGCAAGACGCTTGGGTTCATCCCAAAGAGAAAAAGAACCTGCCTCGGGAATCTGACCTGCTGCTAAAATTTGCTGCATGACAACATCATGCATCTGACTATTTTGACGAATATCAAGATGAGCTAGGTGAAATCCAAAAACATCTAAAGAACGCAAGACGGGCCATATTGTTTTTTTTACTAATCGCTCCGCATGAACTGCCTGGAGACTCTCACTAAGGATCGTTAGTAAATCCCGCACTTCTCTTGGATCCTTAAAATATTTTACGCGACAAGGATCAGAATGTTCTAAATCATCATTCGTATCGAGTGGGAGTTTCGCCTTCATTAGCAGGACACATTGCCTCCACGGTTCTTCAGGATAACGACTCACAATAGAGTGCGCTAAGGGACCAAGATCATTCTTTAATTCTTCAATAGTATTGCAAAGCGACTCTGGTGGCTCTTGAAAATGAATGGAAAGGGGTAGTGCTCTTGCAAGCGCCTCAAGTTGCCGATGCAATAAGCTTAAGGCAGAAAAGCGTAAGTCAGCCAAGGTCTCACGTGTTACGTCTGTCGTCACAAAGGGATGTCCATCACGATCCCCTCCCACCCACGTGCCAAATTCCAAACAAGGTCGGGACTCGGTAGAGGTGATGAGTTCTAAGGGGAAATCTAATTCTTCCCAAATCGATTCTAGCCGCCAATCAAGATGGGCAATAGCTTCAGGAAGAATATTGCGGAAATAAAAAAGAATACCACGTCGTTCCTCGGCAACCTTGGGTTGATTTAAAAAAATTTCCCCACTCCTCCATAATTTCTCAAGAGCAACTTTGATCTCTTCACGAAGATTTTTTCGTTCTAGTGGGGTTGTATTCTCATGATGCATTGATGTGAGAAGCTCGTTTAAAATCCGATGTTGTTCCAGAACCGTTCCACGTTTGGCTTCCGTCGGGTGAGCGGTAAAAACTGGCTCCACGCGAACCTTTGAAAAAAAAGAAGCAATTTCTTGTGCGCTCCAACCTAATGATTTGAGAGCTGATAATTGTGATCCCCACAATCCCCTTTCCGCTCTTAATCCAGATTGTATCTCGCGATGACGTCGAGTGTTTTCTGCGGCATTTGCTTCGACAATGTTGAGTAATTGAAAAGCAATGGAATATGCTTGTTCCAATCCTGTTTCTAGAGCAATACACTTACTGGATCCTGGAATCCAGGGAAGAGCCGCCGCCATTTTCTCTTCGCCTAGTTCGCATAAAACTTCTTGCAAGCAAAGCATTAAAAATTCAAGATCTTGGTCAATTTTTTTAAATCCCTCCAAAAGATAATGAGATTCCTCGAAAGGATTTTTTTTTCTGACGTGCTCTTTCATTGATTGATCGTAATAAGGAAAGTTGATTAAATGTCTTTCATTTGTAAGTTCCCGCCCAATTTTTCAGTCTAATCTAAGATGACGTTTCTTCTACGAGATTTTTTTAAATCTTTAATCATTATTTTTTTTGGTGGAATTTTTATTCTCGCAGAAGCATTACTGAAAAATGACAAAAATGATTTTAAAAAAATAGAAATTATTCGAGTTACTCGTTTTCTCTTTCGTTTAATTGCCTCATTTTGCTTTTCACTAGCAGCAGTGCTTGCCGGAAAACATCTGACCGTTTTTGTGTATCCATTTTATAATTGGGAGCAATGCGCTATACTCGTCCTTGCAACTTGTACCATTACCTTACTGATTCTTGTTGTCGGTAGGATCCTTCCACGTTTTTTTGCAAAATTCCATTCTTTATGGGGACCTATTCACCTCATTTATCGATTGTCTGAATATTTTATTCACGGAATCACGCCACTCTTATTTCTACTAGATTCTATTGTTAGCAAGATATTTGGGATTCTTGGACTTACTTTGGGTAACAATTATTCCACTTCCAATGAAGAGGTCATCCAGATGATGAAGGAGGGTCTTCATACAGGAGTATTCAATGCCTCTGAAAGAGAAATGGTCGAAGGTGTTCTCGAGCTTGATGAACAGACAGCTTCCTCCTTAATGACCCCACGTTCGCATGTTATTTTTTTAAATCTTGAGGATGAAGATGAAAAAAATTGGTGTCGCATTATTTCCAGTGGTCATTCTGAATTTCCCGTTTTTCAAGGCAAGCATGATAATATTGTTGGGATTGTTTCGGTAAAAGCTCTCTGGGCTAATCTTTCGATGGTAGGCTCTGCAAAATTAGTAGATCTCATAACACCGCCACTTTATGTTTTTAGTCGCATGACAGCTGCTAAAATTATTGATGAATTTCGTCGCAAAAAACATCATACAGCCCTTGTGGTCGATGAGTTTGGTGTCATTGAAGGTATTATCACACTTAAGGATGTTATTGAATCGATTTTAGGAGTTCTGCCCGAACGAGAAGTGAAAGGATATTATCCTGAGATCAAAAAACAGCATGATGGTTCATGGCTTGTCGATGCCATGCTTCAATACGAAGAAGCACATAAAAAACTAGGACTTCCCTCCGAACAAGATAAGGAGGAAAACCGTTATCAAACAGTAGGTGGGTTTTTCTTACGTCAGTTAGGTCATATTCCCAAAATAGGAGAATCTATTATTGTGGACAATATTCACTTGCAGGTTTTTTCTATGAACCGCCATCGTATTGATAAGCTTCTCTTAAAACCCATCAGATAAAAACAGCAGCCCTGAAAGGACAAGACACGCTTCGCCCGGTGAGTTGAACAAAGCATACCCCCTAACTTCCAAGATTCTTCAGCAGATCAGCATGAAATATTCGGGCTAGAGCGCAAGTCGTTCACAAGCCGTGAGTGTATTCTGCATGAGCATCACAATGGTCATCGGGCCGACCCCTCCAGGAACAGGAGTGATGGCGGAGCATTGTTCTTTGATACCCTCAAAGTCTACATCTCCCACCAGCTTATATCCACGAGCATTTGAGGTATCTACAACACGATTAATACCCACATCAATCACCACAGCCCCCTCGCCGATATGCTCTCTTCCTAGAGCATGTGGTCGACCCAGTGCCGCAATGACAATATCAGCCGAGCTTGTGATGGCTGCTAAATCACGTGTTTGTGAGTGAGCAATCGTGACTGTTGCATCGCCTCCAAGGCCTTTTTGAAGAAGCAAGAGAGCCATCGGCTTTCCCACAATAAGACTACGTCCTACAACCACCACATGCGCTCCACGTGTGGAAATGTCATAAGCCGTGAGGAGATATTGACAACCAAGCGGCGTGCAAGGCACAAAGCCACTCGGATCATCCATGGCTAATTTTGCAAGATTAGTGGGATGAAAACCATCGACATCCTTGCTCGGATCAATGGCAAGGTTGATGGTTCTCTCGTGAATATGCGCTGGGAGTGGAGACTGAACGAGGATGCCATGGATCTGTGGATCTCGGTTGAGCTGCTCGACAATGGCTAGTAACTCACGCTCAGTCGTGGTGACAGGTAGTTCTAATTTCCTAGAATAGATGCCGAGTCGCTGACAAGTACGATCTTTATTGCTCACATAGGCTTGTGATGCAGGATTCTCACCCACAAGGACCACCGCAAGACCCGGGGTGACCCCACATTCTTGTAAGCGTGCGATACGTTGTGTAATGGCTACTTCGAGGGAAGCAGCTGTTTGTTTTCCATCAAGAAGGATCATCGAGAAGTTGGGCGTTTGTTTTTAAAAGCTCTTCGAGCTTGAGGCGCTCTGATTCTAGCTCAGTGAGAGAGGGATCAACACAAAAATCATGGTCGAGAATAATATCGACTCGCGAGAAAGGCAAAGGAATAGAAAAGGCATCCCATGTCTTCAGTCTCCAAGCATGATGATAGCGTGCATGGACAGGAAGAATGGGAGCACCGGTTTTCTGTGCTAAAAAAATCACTCCCGGCCCCAGTGAATACTTAGGGCCCCGTGGACCATCTGGGGTGATGGCCAAATCATAGCCTTCGGATAATTTGAGCGAGAGCTCACGCAGGGCCGCTGAACCTCGGCGTGAACTCGATCCACGCACCGACCCCATGCCTAGCCTAGCCATGACACCTGAGAGAATATCGCCATCCTTACTGGGGCTCGTGAGCACAACCACACCCTTACGATGATGGTATTTACGTAAAAAACCGAGCGCAATGGCTGGGATGCGATTGTGCCAGAAGGTAATGATTGTTGGCTCTGCATCTGGACTTGCAAGAAATCCACTACGATCAATCACATGGAGTCGCACTGTACGAAAAAGCATACGCAAGAGTCGAGCGACCACTGCTGCTAAGAAAATTTCACGCGTCATTTTTGCTCTCTATCCCCCCAACGATAGGCCTCTTCTAGATGGATTCCAAGCTGATCGAGAACACGAAAAACAACCGTGTCGACAAGCTCTTCAAAGGTTTTAGGATTGCTATAAAAAGACGGCATGGCAGGAAACATGGTTGCCCCTGCTTCCATGACGGTCACGACATTGCGTGCATGAATGAGATTCCATGGGGTTTCGCGAACCACAAGAATGAGCTTGCGACGTTCTTTTAAAAAAACATCAGCGGAGCGAATAATAAGTGAGTCGCTCGTTCCTGCAGCAATCCGTCCAACTGTCCCCATAGAGCAAGGGATCACAATCATTGCATCAAAAAGAGCAGACCCACTTACACATGGAGCAGTCATCGGTTTTTCTTGATAGCACTGCGTTCCTTCGGGAATTTTCAAAGTACCGATTTCTAGATGAATCACTTGTTTAGCATAACTACTTAAAACCAGGTGGAGTTCATGACCTTTTCCCTCCAAATGATGTAAGAGACGTTGAAGATAGAGAGAACCACTTGCACCAGTGCCGGCAATAAGAAGACGCATTACAAAAGAGTAGAGATTCTCTTGCCACGGGTAAAGAAAATCATACTATGAAACAGGTTTTGCAAATTTCTAAAAGGTTTTGCAAATTTCTAAAAAATCCAAAAGTCAAACTCTAAAAAACCATGAATAGTACTATAAACACCAATCCCACGCATCCCACGAGCAATGTTGATGAACAGCAGACTTCATCCCAAAATTCAACAACGGGCGCATTCCATGGGGTGTCAGTATCATCTTGAGGTGGTTGCAAACCGACCCTTGCTGACGTCCAAGATGCAAGGTTTACTCCCTTAACAAGGCAGCCTCAGGTAAATCCAGAACGGGGAAAAAACACGCTGAAGCCAATAGATCTGTTCAATCCTAGAATAAAACCCTCGGCACCACCTTTAGATGGTCACAATGGTCCTTTAGATTCTAAGAGTGATTCTAAGAGTGACTACAAAATCACGGAAGAAAAAGGAAAGGACGGGGGCTTTTTTACAAAAGTACCCGTGGCGCTTCCAGAGGCGGAGGCAAAGGCAATGGAACCCGCCTCTGGAATCGAAGTTACTCCTCTGCCAATCTCTTATTTTGAAGAAAAATCCAAGGAGGCACGTAATTTAGCAACGACATATCGTCTCAATAATGCTCAAGATAAAGCCACGATTGTAGATCTCCAAGCAGATTTTCTCGAAGGACAAGATCGACAGGAACATCTTAAACAATCTTTTGATTTTCCAGAAGACTATCCCTATACTACTATGGGCACCTCCAATTCCTCCTCCTTTAATTTTAATGATAAATGCAGCCTTTTTCGAGAATACGAAAAAGGCGCGGAATATTGTCAAAAGTTTTTAAAGTACTACGAAAAAAATCCTAACAACAAAGCCGCTATCACGGGCTACGCAAAGAATCTTGATGACTATTGCAAATGTCTTAACGAGGTTTCTCAAGAGTTAGAAAATGGGAACTTTTGTTTCGACACTAGTGCAAACGCGAAGAAGTTATTAGCACAAAGCAAACAGGTGGATCAAGACTTATGGAACTTTGAAAATCTTCTATCCTGCTCTATCTCATAAAAAGAGCCAGGAAAACTCCTTTCCTCTTTTTTAAAGGCCATGTATCCCATGATACCATGAGAAGAGCAATCGAACCTTTTCAATCACGAGAAAAAGATCACCTCAAGGAGCAGGGAGTATTTTATCAATACTTAAAAACCAATAAAAACTATGTCAACATCTCTACTAGCATCTAAGGCTCCCTTGACCCCAAGTAGTATTGGGGAAGAAAATACGTCTATTTCTAGAACGGAAAGACCAGAATCTAAAACGCATTATTTAGATGGGAATCCAGTCGCATTAATTCCGACGATTCCAATCAAACACAAGAGTCCATCTATCGTAGAAAGAGGTATTAAGCTTTTTACTCGAAAGGAGGCTGGGGATCTAGAAAACATCTATCCTGATAAAGAAGACACAAACGAAATAGTAACAAATCCTCTTAACAAAAAGCTGGTTTCAGAAGACAAAAACTTAACATCAGTTGATATATATCCTGAAAAAGCGTCATTAAAACAAGTACAACTAGATGAAAACCCTATGAAGAGGGTGCCTCCTTCATCAGTCAATTTCATAGATCCCCATTTAGACATGACCATAATGTATCCTCAAACAGAGAAAATACCAGGTGTACAGGACAATTTAAAAAATCCAACACCGACAACAATGTTAAATAAAGATGCTACCCTAGGTGATCTCTATCACAATCCAAATGATAGAGATAAAAATCCGCAGGGAGTCTCCCGAGCAAGCGATAAAACAACAACATATCAATGGAACCCTTCAAACCAAGATGTGAAGGTAAACATGGGCGATAGATATCCTGCTCATCCTGATGCAATACCAATTGAGATAAATCCAGAAAACGCTCGAAACGCAAGCTATTGGAGAGAGGTTCCTGACGCTCCTAATGATGCAACACCAGTAGGCTCCTAAAGATGTAACACCAGTAGGGTTAACCCGGATATTTTATACTGAATCGTAATGAGGCGCTGTGCAAAGCTTCTTAGTACATGGCGGATAAAGGATGTAAAGGATGATGACGCAGGTCTATACGAGTCGCTAACAGCAGCCACCAATCACAATTCGGGATCAATGCAGCACCCCCCGTTGCTTCCCGGCATGCACAGGTGATGAGTATGGAAGATTTAGGTTAACATCCATTCCAGTGATCCATTGTACTTTTTTCCCTTGTGGTAAATCAGGAGTCTTGCCTCCATGAGCTTGATCCCCCAGCACTGAACCGTTCCATCCTCGAAAATTGCTGCAAAGGACCCCCATGTTGAAGCAATCGATACCACTTTTTTTCCTTTTGGTAAATCAGGAGTCTTGCCTCCACAATCTTGACCCCCCCAGCACTGAACCGTTCCATCCTCGAAAATTGCTGCAAAGGACACACATGTTGAAGCAATCGATACCACTTTTTTTCCTTTTGGTAAATCAGGAGTCTCGCCTTCAAAAAATCCAGACCCCCAGCACTGAAGGGTTCCATCATCTAATATTGCTACAAAGGCCAATTCTGTTGAAGCAATCGATACCACTTTTCTTCCTGGTGGTAAATCAGGAGTCTTGCCTCCACAACCGTAATCCCACCAGTCCTGAAGGGTTCCATCTTCGAAAATTACTGCAAAGCCACCTTCATTTGATGCAATCGCCACTTTTTTTCCTTTTCGTAAATCAGGAGGCACAAAATCTTGACGCCCCCAGTACTGAACCGTTCCATCATCTAATATTGCTGCAAAATCCTGCCAACTTGATGCAATCGATGCCACTTTTCTTCCTGGTGGTAAATCAGGAGTCTTGCCTCCATGAGCTTGATCCCCCCAGCACTGAAGGGTTCCATCTTCGAAAATTGCTGCGAAGGCACCATAGTTTTTGCATTGATGACAACAATGAGCAGGATCTTTTGGTGAAGTCATTGCAATGGAGCTGTCAGCATTCAAACAAGAAGTGCTCATTAATATAGCGATACAAAACAAGGGGAAAATTTTCGTGAGTAGTGAATGCATAGGGTTATGAGTTTTTGTGATTGAGGGAAACATGAAATCAACGGATGGACTATTATAAAATCCACAAGATTTTCTGAGATTGTATTGAAAGCATTTGAAGGATATTCTCTTTTTTTAAAAAGCAAATCACCACTCCTTCAAGAGAAGTGTCATACTCACTACCGTCCAGAATCAATTAAAATTGGACAATAGGGGGGTGATTTTATGGGGTTAATGGAGGTTTGAAAAGTAATTTTGAGGATCTGTCTCCCTTATTGATATTTTATTGTGCTGCATGCTGTCCAAAATATTAACCCGCATATTTCATACTGGTTCTTTACGAGGCGCCGCGAATCCTGATCTCGACAAGAAAGGTGATGGATTGCGACGACGGCTGTATGTTTCATATTGACTCGCTCGCACCTACTCGGCTCGCCCTTACGGGCTGTGCCCCTAACCTAACGGTTACGGCAGTCTACCCCAGGCTCTCCCGAGCACTGGTGTTGCCCGAGGAGCAATTCGAAGCTAACGCAGTATCCATCAGATGTTCGCAAGCCGCAGTAGAATCGATATGAAATATGGGGACTAAGTAATACAGAAAATGTGACTACTCTCGATCAGATGAATTTTTTTGACTTAGTTCTTGCTATAAAAAAGGCAATAGAGCATCTTACCTGACTAATTTTTGAACCAATTTTTTGGAACACATTTTCGGCCATGACTATTATTGAAACTATCGAAGCAGAGCAACTTAAAAAAGATATCACCCCTTTTGCGGTTGGGGATACGATTCGTGTGCACACACGCGTGATTGAGGGAGATAAGGAACGTATTCAGATCTATGCGGGAATTGTCATTGCCCGCAAAGGAACGGGTATTAATGCCTCCTTTACCGTACGTCGTGTCTCCTACGGCGAGGGAGTGGAACGTCTCTTCCCACTTCATTCCTCAGGGATTGCTAAGATTGAGGTAGAAAAACGAGGATCGGTGCGCCGCGCAAAGCTCAATTATCTTCGTACACGCAAGGGAAAATCAGCAACTGCTGTTAAAGAACGCTCTGCCGAAAAGTAAAGTTTTTCGTCCCAAGCTCAACGAATTTTTAAAAGCAGCTGAGTTTCTCAAAGAGCTTTCTCTTTCTTTCTTGCGACCCCGTTGGTAAGCATTGGCACGTGATACGAGAAGGTTCTCTTCTCAATAGATCATCATCTTCTGACCCTATCATTGTTTTGAGCCTATCGCCATTTTCTTGTGAGTCCATCTCTACGACCCTCCAAAGGCTCTCCAACGCTCCAAGCCGAAAGCCTCTTATACTCTCAAGGTGTGCGACCTATTGCTGGAGTCGATGAGGCTGGTCGCGGGCCGCTAGCAGGCCCTGTCGTTGCTGCAGCGGTTATTTTACCAGAAGTTTTGAACAGTGATTTTATCAAATCATTATCCCTTTTGAATGATTCGAAAAAATTACGCCCCAAACTTCGAGAAGAACTTTTTATCACACTCACCACACATCCTCAGATTAATTGGGCACTCGGTGAGGCTAGCGTGGAAGAGATTGGAGAACTCAACATACTGCGTGCAACGGCCCTTGCCATGAGATGTGCTCTACTTGCATTAACAAGAACACCAGCTCATGCCTTAGTCGATGGATTGCCCGTGCGTGATCTCCCGGTACCTCAGACAGCTCTCGTTGGAGGTGACGGGCTCTCCCTTAGTATTGCTGCAGCGAGCGTGATTGCTAAGGTCACCCGAGATCGCATAATGGATGGACTGGATCAGGCTTTCCCATGCTACGGATTTGCACGTCATCGAGGCTATGGAACTGCCGAACATCTCAAAACATTAAACCAATATGGACCTTGCAAGCATCATCGCCGTGGTTTTAAACCAGTGGACCAAGCCTCCTTCGCCTTCTAAAGGGAATAAGGCGCTTGGTAACTGGGGAGAACGGGTTGCCTCAAGAGCCCTACGCCACCGTGGTGTTACAACCTTATATCGCAATTATCGCGCCCCACAGGGCGGAGAAATCGATTTGGTTTGCCGTGACCAAGAGACACTCCTCTTTGTGGAAGTAAAAACACGCCGTCAGGAACAATACTTTCGTCCCATCGATGCGATCAATGCTCACAAGCAAGATCTGATTCGACGCGGAGGACTATCATGGCTTCGCCTGCTTGGCAATCCAGATATTGCCTTTCGCTTTGATGTGATTGAAATTATCGCAACACGACCACCAGAAGTACGTTGGATTAAAAATGCTTTTCCATTACAAGACCCTATGCGTTATTAACTCGGATCTTTCATGAACTTCTTTTTTTAACCACGTGAAGGTATATACTCACCCGGGATGAAAACACGTAGGACTTCGACCACCACCAAAGATATCATTATTGGAGGCCCTGAAGATGCGCTTAGTGGGCTTGTAGAACGAGTGACTTTCCATAATGCAGAAAATGGATTTTGTGTCTTAAAAGTAAAAGTAGAACACCACCGTGATCTTATTGCTGTGCTTGGAGTGCTACCTGCCGTTTCTGCTGGAGAATGGATCACAGCCCAAGGTACATGGGAACGAGACCGTGAACATGGCCTTCAAATGAAGGCGCGCACACTCAAGACACAACCACCTACCTCTCTCGAAGGAATTGAAAAATATCTAGGAAGCGGACTCATTAAAGGCATTGGTCCTGTTTATGCGACCAAGCTTGTAAAGAAATTTGGAGAAAATGTTTTTGAAATTATTGAGCATCAATCCAAACGCCTTCAAGAGGTAGAAGGCATAGGCGTAGAACGTCGCAAGCGCATTAAAGAAGCCTGGGCAGAGCAACGCGTTGTTCGTGATATCATGCTTTTTTTACACGCTCACGGACTGAGCACCAATCGTGCTGCTCGCATTTATAAAACGTACGGGGAAGGCGCCATTGAAACTATCCGTGCCAATCCCTATACCCTCGCGCGAGATATTCATGGCATTGGATTTCATTCTGCGGATATGGTGGCAAGTAAGCTTGGTTTTGAACCAGATTCGCTCTTGCGTGCACGAGGAGCCATTGATCATCTGCTTACCCAAGCAACAGGAGAAGGCCATTGTGCCTTACCTCGAGAAGATCTCATTTGTGAAGCAATGGATCTTTTAAAAGTCGATGAGTCTATTGTGAGCGGTGCCTTAGAGCGCCATCTCCATGATGCCCATGTAAGTCAAGAAAAAATCAAGGGTAAAGAACTTGTTTTTTTACCACACCTGCGGGTGGCAGAAGAAATTATCGCACGACAACTCAGCCTGCTCGCAAGCTCAGACGAACCTTTTCCGAGTATTGATCCAGAAAAAGCTATTCCCTGGGTGGAAGAAAAAACGGAACGCATTCTCTCTCTAAGCCAGCGCAAGGCCTTAGCAGCTGCCTTAAAACATCGCGTAGTCGTTATTACTGGGGGTCCAGGTGTTGGCAAGACAACACTCGTGCAATCGCTCCTCACGATTTTAAGAGCAAAAAAACTCCGCTGTCTTCTCGCTGCCCCAACAGGACGAGCTGCCCAACGCCTTGGTGAGGCTACTGGTCTGGAAGCAAAAACACTCCATCGTTTGCTTGAATTTCTTCCTGCCAAAGGAACTTTTGCACGCAATGTGGACAATCCCTTAGAGGCAGACGTCCTCGTAGTCGATGAGATCTCTATGGTCGATGTGCCGCTTATGAGCCGCCTTCTTTTAGCTCATCCACGAGATGCACGTTTAATTTTAGTAGGTGATGCTGATCAATTACCTAGTGTGGGACCAGGACTCGTCCTTCCTGATATTATCCGAAGTGGTCTTGTTCATGTGCTTCCACTCACAGAAATTTTTCGTCAAGCAGACGGTAGTCAGATCATCCAAGCCGCCCATGCCATTAATCAAGGCGTTATCCCTGACACAAGCAACACGAATGAAGCAGCTGATTTCTTTTTTATCGAACGAGAAGATCCCGAAGAAATCATAACCTCTATGATTACTGTCATACGCGAGCGGATTCCCAAGCGCTATCATTTCGATCCGATTGATGATGTCCAGGTACTTTGCCCGATGCATCGTGGCAGTCTTGGTATTCAAGAGCTCAACCTTCGACTCCAAGAAGCACTTAATCCCAAACATCCCACACGTATCGAACATCAGGCTTATGGACTTCTCTTTCGCGAGGGAGATAAAATTCTTCAAATGACCAATAACTACGAAAAAGACGTTTTTAATGGTGATATTGGACGCATCCTTTCGATCGATCATCAGGAAAAAACAATGACGGTGCGTTATAGCGAGCGTCGTGTGATTTATGATTTTTCTGAACTTGATGAAGTCACTCTTGCCTATGCGATTACCATTCATAAAAGCCAAGGATCGGAATTTCCTGTTGTCCTCATGCCCCTAGCCATGCAGCAATATCTTTTACTGCAACGCAATCTCCTCTATACAGGCGTCACACGTGGACGCAAGCTCGTACTGCTGCTTGGTCAGCGCAAAGCCCTTATCACGGCTACCCATAATGCCTCGACACGCTATCGGCATAGCGGACTCTTGAGTCGTTTAGAAAATTTTTTAAAATATTCGGGTTAGGCCACCAGAGGACCTAGCCTCTAAGTAATTGGACTATACATGAAACGCGTTCACACGGCTCCAACGACTCCCCATGCCACCACTCCTGCAAAAGCAGACTTAGAAATACACAACCAAGAGTGCGTTATTGATCTTGGAGGTGATTGGCAGCTCCATGCGCCCACTCCCTCATGGCATGAAATTAGCCAAAAAATCACCGCCTCAAAGATTACCATCACGGCAACGGAACTGGGCCTCTGGGATACCGCTCTCTTACTTTTTTTAATGCACGCACGAGTATGGTGTGTGGCTAAGAAAAAAAATTTAGAGCTCTCCTCTCTTCCTACTAATGTTGCGCGTATTCTAGCACGAATCGAACAAGCTCATGCCGCGGCAGAATGTTATCCATACGGAGCACACAAAGACCATGGCACTTTTGATCTTCGATTTTTTATAGGAAGCAAGACCTTGCTTTTGTTTAAAAAAATTAAAGAGATTACTGAGTTTCTCAATAATTGTACGCTTGGAATTGTTCACATCATTCTTGGTAAGCAAAAATTACGATGGATCGATTGCCTCCTAGCAATGCAAGAATGCTGGTCTTCATCACTACTCATTGTAAGCTTTATTAGTTTTTTAGTGGGAGTGATTTTAGCGTTTCAGGCAGCCATTCAGTTTCAACGCTATGGTGCTGGTATTTTAGTAGTCGACTTAGTGAGTCTTTCCATTGTGCGAGAAATGGGACCCATCATGGCAGCTATTGTTGTTGCAGGGGGTACGGGAGCAGGCTTTGCAGCTCAATTAGGGAATATGAAAGTCGATGAAGAAATCGATGCCCTACAAACATTAGGAATTTCTGTAGTCAACTTTCTAGTCCTCCCCCGGTTGTTTGCAATCACCATCATGATGCCCATTCTTACGATTTACTCGAATGTTTTGGGGATTCTAGGAGGCATGTATATCTCTGCAACCATGCTCCATATTCCTACAGCTCTCTATTGGAATGAAATGTACCATCGCGTAAGCTGGATTGATATTTCTAGCGGTCTTATCAAGAGCTTGTTCTTTGGAATGATGATTGCTCTTGCCGGATGTTTACGTGGCATTCACTCTGAGCGCAACACCGCTGGCGTCGGTCATGCAACCTCCTCTGCAGTCGTTACGAGCATCATGCTTATTATTCTTGCTGATGCTCTCTTCTCCGTGATCTACAATGCACTTGGAATCTAGATTCTCTAAAATATGCATCACACCATGAGTGCCATCAGGCTAGAAAACATCAGATGTCTTTATGAAGACACCGTTGTCTTAGAAAACATCTCTTTTGTCGTAGGCGAGGGAGAACTTTTTTTTATCATTGGCGGAAGCGGCTGTGGAAAAACGACCCTCCTTCGGTGTATGACAGGCCTACTCAAACCTGATCAGGGAGAGATTTTTTATTTTGGAAAAAATTTCTTAACTGAGGATGAGGCAGAGCGACGCGTGCTTTTAAAAAAATTTGGCGTCCTTTATCAAAGCAGTGCCTTATGGAGCTCGATGACCGTTGGTGAAAATATATCACTCCCTCTAGAAGAGTACACAACGCTCAATAAAAAGGATCGCTGTGAAGTCATTGCGCTCAAACTTGCCCAAGTAGGTCTTGCTGGGGCTGAAGAACTCTATCCAAGCGAACTGAGCGGGGGAATGAGGAAGCGAGCAGGTCTTGCACGAGCCTTAGCACTCGATCCCAAAATTGTTTTTTTTGATGAACCCTCAGGAGGCCTTGATCCAGTCACTTCGAAGGAAATTGATAAATTAATTTTAGAAGTTCGTGATACCTTGGGCACCACCATGGTGATTGTCTCTCACCAACTTTCCAGTATTTTCAGAATTGCCGATCGCATCTTAGTACTAGATCATGAGACACGTGGAATTATTGCCGATGGGACACCGCACGAACTTGCATCCACAAGCAGAGATCAACGCGTGAGAAATTTTTTAAATCAATCATGAAATCAAAATGGAATCCCGTGAGTGTCGGCAGTTTTGTCATCGGTGCCATCATCCTGATCACTTTGGGACTTCTCTCACTCCAATCGTTTTCTCTTTTTAAAAAACCACTCCGTTTTATTTCCTATTTTGATCAATCGGTGCAGGGGCTAAGCATCGGTAGTGACATTAAAATACGTGGAGTACTTGTCGGACACATTGTAGGACTACATGTTTACTACGACTCGAGTAAAAATAAATCTGCCATTGCGGTGATTGGAGAACTCAACACGAGCCCTCTTATGGATCCGTCTGGTAGCAAAATCGACATCACAGACCAAAAAAATTTAGAACATCTTGTTCAAAAGGGATTGCGTGCAGAGATTGATCTTGTCGGCATCACTGGCATGCAATATGTACAACTCGCTTTTTTTGATCCTCACAAGCCATCGATGAATACTATTTCTGATCATGAAGTTTATCTCGTGATTCCTAGTGTTGATTCGGGAGTCTCTCAATTTACAAACAACCTTTTTACCATCACCGAAAACTTTAGCAAAGTCGACATGGCAGGGATTTCTGCCAATCTTAAAACTCTCCTATCCTCTCTTGAAAAGAAAACCGAAGAACTCAACCTTCATAAAATGACATCGCAAATTGCCTTAGCCGCAGAGGCTATTGAGCAGCTTGCTCGCTTTTTAACACAACATCCCTCATCACTCATTTTTGGCAGAAAAGTGGCCCCTAGAAAAAAAAGATAGTATAGTCAAATTACGTTGAAATTTTTATTCACCGCGAGCATACATCATCCCTGCGATCTCCTCTAAATCAGCTTCCTCAGATTGTTCTTCGAGCAAGCGTTCTTCCTTGAGCCAAATATCACGATGTTGATTGATTTTCCAAACTTCTTTGTAAGCCTCTTCTTGAGCGTGGAGACACTGGGCTGTTTCTTCCTTGGCGATATCTAATTTCTTACGCGCTTCTTCCACTTGAACCACATAAGTTGATTGCCGAGATCGATTCCACTGAATCTGTTGGGTGATGTCAGTAACTTTACGCAGGGGATGAAGCGTCCCTAAAACCGTCTTAAAAAGACGATCTGCCTCCTCCTCAATCCACACTAAATAATCTTCAAGCTCTTTTTGAGCCTTTTTTACTTCCTCCTCTAAGATCGCCTCATGCGTACGCGCTGCAGCAAGCTTGCGGGTAGCCTCATCTTCTTTGCGCACCCTCAAGGCTCGAATCGCTTCGAGTGGATAAGCTTTCATCGAATTAATGCTTCGAGTTTTTGAATAGTTTCTTCAAAAGTCGACTTGTCTCCTAAACCTTGTCGCAAGAATCCATTCATCACATCTTTTTTCGCAATGGCCTCATCTGTTATGGCATCATTTCCTGCTTTATATTCTCCAATTTTCAGTAAGAGTTCTGCATCTTGATATTTCGAGAGCAGCTCACGAAATTTTCCTGCTGCACTCAAATGCTTGGGTTGAGAGATCTGCGTCATCACACGGCTAATGGAGGCTAAAATATCAATTGCAGGATAATGATTTGCTGCTGCAAGTTTACGAGAAAGGATAATATGGCCATCGAGGATTGATCTCACTTCGTCTGCCACAGGTTCATTCATATCATCTCCTTCGACAAGCACGGTATAAAGTGCTGTAATTGATCCGACAACTCCTGGACCAGCACGTTCTAAGAGCTGAGGCAAAATGGAAAAAACAGAAGGTGGATAGCCTCGACGTGCTGGTGGTTCACCAGTAGCCAAGCCAATAACACGCTGTGCACGCGCAAAACGTGTGACAGAATCCATCATTAAGAGAACTTTTTTTCCTTGATCTCGAAAGTACTCTGCTATTGCTGTTCCCACATAAGCTGATTTAAGACGCTCAAGGGCAGGTCGATCAGAAGTAGAGACAACCATCACTGTTTTTTTTCTATTTTCAGGCGTCAGGGTCATTTCTAATGTTTCTCGAACTTCTCGACCACGTTCACCAATGAGCACCATAACAACAACTTCTGCTTCTGTATTGCTGATGATTTGAGCCAGCAAGGTCGATTTGCCACCTCCAGCAGCTGCAAAAATACCAATACGTTGTCCTTGGCCACACGTTAACAAACCATCAATGCTTCTAATTCCAAGAGATAATGGATCTTTAATGAGAGAGCGTTTGAGCGGATCAGGAGCATCTGCAATAACATTGTAATAACATTCTGGAATAAAGGGTTCGTTATAATTATCCATGATTCTTCCAAGCCCATCGACCACACGCCCTAATAAGCCTGCCCCAACAGCTACCTGCAGGACTTTTCCTGAGGCAATGACTTCTGTGGTTAAGGAAAGTCCGGTAAAGTCTCCCAAAGGCATAATTAAAGCGCTCTCCCCTCTAAAACCGAGCACTTCAGCGTCAAGTGGTTCTTTAATGCCAGGTCGTCTTAACTCACAAAGCTCACCAATTTTACTATCAGGCAAAATGGCTTTTACTAACATACCAACTACTTCGGTAATTTGACCTCGGAGCGGCTTAGGTTCGGTAACCAGTGCTAAGGATTGCAGTTTTTTTAAAAAATCTTCTCCCATCACATGCTTGCTCGAAGAAGGCACAACAACAGCGTCCACCTTAGGAACAGATTCTAAATGATTGGGATGATTTTCCATGACAAAGGGTTTTTTTTGGTTTTTTGGTTGAATGGGCCATCCTAAAAATGTGAATCGAAATACAAAGTGTAGCCTACGAATTTCATTTTAGGTTGTTTTTTAGCACTGTGCAGTTCACGTGGCTACTTGCACACACCGATTTGAAAAAATAAGGTGAGACTCCAGTATGTTGCGTCAGATTTTCTATTTCCATTCAGGTTTTTAGGATCATGAGGCTTGCCCAAGAGATGCCTCAAGAATGGCTAGCTGACTTTCGAGTGAAGCATCCACTAATCCCAAGGGAGATTCTATCACACATGAATTCGGTACTAATTCTTCACGTGTTCTTACTTCTATTTTTGAACCAACAGGCATGCGTGTTTGAAGCCTAGAAACAACAGCATCTACTGCTGTACGATCTTGAGGATGGATTTGTAATATGATGCGCGGCTGTTGTTTTAATTCATCAAGTGCCTTCCCTATCAATTGGTAAAATCGCTCTTCTGGTGGAAGATCGAGCACAAAGCGACGGACACATGTAATAACGACTTGGACTAATTGACTCCTTGATTGTTCTTTTTTGTGTAAGGCATCGTTCTAGAT